>JAEEGL016330906.1_pt1 | contig 15209 bp, 9 predicted proteins | sample 9134231 | NCBI WGS metagenome assembly JAEEGL01 (sample SAMN16246548, study PRJNA631951) | gut metagenome | biome: gut microbiome; feature: rumen; material: fiber-attached | host: Bos | place: Iran: Karaj | collected 2018-10 | reverse complement strand
CGCTTCATATCCAGCAGACCGAGGCGCTTGAAGGAGAGTTTCTCCCCCTGCCATTTCTTCCAGCCGTTGGACGAATCGGCATACTTGTCGGCATACTTCAGCCGGATGACCGGATCGGCCTCCATCCACTTCCAGAGCACATTCTGCCGGATCGTCCGGCAGGCGATGCTGATCTCCTGGGAAGCGAGCATCATTTCGAGCTCGGCCGCCGTCTGATAGCGCTGAGTGCTGCCGGGATAACCGAGAATCATCGTGAAATCATTCTCCTTTACCCCCTTCAGGGATATCTCCAGGCTCTTTTTCGGCTTGAGCGGCTTGCCGTTCTCATCATACACGCGGAACATCGAAAAATCTCCCGTATGCCGCGGCCAGACCCAGTTGTCGGTATCGCCGCCGAATTTACCCACCGCAGACGGCGGGGCACCGACGAAACGGACGTCGTCGTACTTCTTATAGATGATCAAGTAGTAGACATTGTTGCTATAGAAGGATTCCACCTCGGCCTCGCAACCAGGATTCGACGCCGCGGCCGAATTCTCCAGCTCCTCCTTGAACTTCTCCAGCGCCTCCTTCCCACCTTCGGCCCGCGCGGCATTGGCCTGGTCGGTCACATCCTCCATACTCACGAGGAATGTCACCTCCAGCCCCGGCGCCGGGATCTCCTCAGCCCGGTTCCTGGCCCACCAGCCGTCCATCAGGTAGTTATGCTCCGGCGTAGAGAGCGCCTGGATGCTGCTGTAGCCGCAGTGGTGATTGGTCACCAGCAGCCCCTCGTCGGAGATGATCTCCCCGGTGCACCCGCCGCCGAAAATCACAACGGCATCTTTAAGGGAACTATGATTGACACTGTAAATCTGTTCGGGCGTCAGCCGACACCCCTCGGCCGCCATCACATCGGCATTCAGCGACTTCAGGAGCGGCAGCAGCCACATTCCCTCATCCGCCGACGCCGTCAAAGCGGCCATCGCCGCCAGCGCGGAAAGCAAAATCTTCTTCATAGCCTACAAATATAGCAAGAAAATGTTTCCGGGGCAAGCCCGCAGTGACGGGTAACGAGGAAGCGCAGATCTTGACTCTGCGCCTAATCATACATCCAGTTGCATGATTGGGCGCAGTTTAGGGGTGTTTTCGCGCCTACTCGTGCGCTGCACTGCACGATTGGGCGCACCGGAGGTCCCTGGCGGCCTGACGGATATTGCGGAGGGAGAATGGCCCAAATCGCCAGCAGAGGTATCCTCTAGGCGTACTTTGGGCCCCGAAAAGCATCCGGAAAGCCTTGCAACTTGCACGGGTTTTTCGCACATTTACCTGCCTCAGAATATATCACAATGCCGATTTCTGGCTTTATCCGTCAGTGATTTCCACTAACGGATAATATCCTGCATCTTTGTGGGAGATTGGGTATATGAAAAAACCCGGATTCATCACCAGCACATACGTCTGGGAGAGGAACGACCGGGACTGCACTACAAAGGTATGAAGATTTTGGTATTTGACAAAGCTTTTTTTGAAAAAGTATTCTCTGAAGCGCGCATGCGGCCGTATTTCGACCATTATCCAGGGAATGAGAAAAAGGCGATCAAGCATTACGAAAACAATATTCGATTGGCTGAATCTTTGGAACCATCATTATCTGTTTTTGAAGTCACGCTCCGAAATGCGCTTATCTGTGAACTGGAGAGAATGACTGGGTGTAAAGAATGGTTTTTCTCCTTTCAGGACCATCCGGCATTGAAGTCATTGTATAAATATATCGCCACCGCAAAGAACCATATAGCAGCCAGAAGTGAAATTGTGACAACAGATAAAATCAATGGCGAACTGACTATGGGTTTCTGGGTATCCCTTTTCAACGCGGAATACGAAAAAGTCCTTTGGAAATCCCTGCGTCGGGCTTTCCCCAATCTTCCCAAGTCTCAACGGCAAAGAAAGATTGTTTCGGCTCCACTCAATGCCATCCGTGCGCTTCGTAACAGGGTTTTCCATAATGAGGCGATCAGCTGGAACCTTTCCACGCTTGCTTCTCTTCATTTATTAATTCTTGAGGTTATCAGTTGGATGAATCCCCACCTTCCAGTCTGGGTGCAACGCATAGATCGATTTGAGAAGGTGGTTTTAAAAGTCAAACGACAGAATTGTGGGTGGGGGCGGTATATCAAAACTATATAAAGAAGGCTTCCGTACAAAACACGGCGATTTGTACGGAAGCCTTCCCTTCTATTCTGTGCCCGGCGCCCTACGCCAAATCGCCCAGCTGGGAGTCCTCGACGGGGCCGAACCAGTCGGCGACTTTGAGTTTCGCGCGGGTCTTGACCTCGTCGGTGATGGACGAGGCGACGAAGGCGACGGCAGCGACGAGGGCGGCCCAGTCATCGGCCATTCCCACGAAGGGGAAGAGGTCGGAGATGAAGTCGAACGGGAGGATCAGGTAGCCCAGGGCGCCGGCGATGACCGCCTTGTAGCGCTTGGGCGTGTCGGGACTGATCAGCACGTAATACAGCACCAGGGCATAGTAGACCAACTTGATGCCGGCTTTCTTGGCAATTTTGCCGATCTTTTTCCAGAAGGCGTCCTCCGAATAGTGCTTTTCGTACTTCGGGAGGTCCTCAGAGGTGAGCATATTCTTCGCCATCGTCTACAGACCGCGTAAAAGGTTGGACATATTGACCTTGGCGCCGATGATGGCGGGGAGGTCTTCGATCTTGACACGGGTCTGATCCATCGAGTCGCGGTCGCGGAGGGTCACAGTGCCGTCGGCGAGGGTGTCGTGGTCGACGGTGACGCAGAACGGCGTTCCGACCGCATCCTGACGGCGGTAGCGCTTGCCGATGGAATCCTTCTCGTCGTACTGATAGGCGAAGTCGTATTTGAGCAGGTCAACGACCTCCTGCGCCTTCTCCGGAAGGCCGTCCTTCTTGACGAGCGGCAGGATGGCGACCTTCACCGGGGCGAGCGGCGCGGGGATGGAGAGCACCACGCGGGTCTCGCCGTTCTCGAGCTGCTCCTGCTTGTAGGAATGGCTCAGCACGGCGAGGAACATCCGGTCGACGCCGATCGAAGTCTCGACGCAGTACGGCACGTAGCTCTCGCCGGTCTCGGGATCGTAGTACTGGATCTTCTTTCCGGAGAGTTTCTGGTGGTTGCCGAGGTCGAAATCGGTGCGGGAATGGATGCCCTCGAGCTCTTTGAACCCGAACGGGAAGTGGAATTCGATGTCGGTGGCCGCGTTGGCATAGTGCGCGAGCTTCTCGTGATCGTGGAAGCGGTAATTCTCCGCGCCCATTCCGAGGTTGACGTGCCACTTCATCCGGTTCTCCTTCCAGGCCTTGAACCATTCCATCTCGGTGCCGGGGCGGACGAAGAATTCCATCTCCATCTGCTCGAATTCCTTCATCCGGAAGATGAACTGGCGGGCGACAATCTCGTTGCGGAAGGCCTTACCGATCTGGGCGATGCCGAAGGGAATCTTCATTCGGCCGGTCTTCTGGACGTTAAGGTATTCGACGAAGATGCCCTGAGCCGTCTCGGGACGCAGATACAACTTGTCGTCGGCGTTCGTCGTGGAACCCTGGGTGGAAAACATCAGGTTGAACTGCCGTACTTCCGTCCAGTTCTTGGTGCCGGAGATGGGACAGACGATGCCCAGGTCGAGGATAATCTGGCGGTAAGCCTCCAGGTCGTTGGCATCCTCGGCGGCCTTGTAGCGGGCGTGAACCTCGTCGTAATGGGCCTTTTCCCGGAGAATGTTGGGATTGGTCTCGCGGAATTTAGCCTCGTCAAAGGCGTCGCCGAAACGCTTGCGGCCCTTGTCGACTTCCTTCTGGATCTTCTCCTCGATCTTGGAGAGATAATCCTCGATGAGGACGTCGGCGCGATATCTTTTCTTGGAATCCTTGTTGTCGATCAGCGGATCGTTAAAGGCTGCGACGTGGCCCGATGCTACCCAGGTCTTGGGGTGCATAAACACGCAGGAATCGATGCCCACGACGTTCTCGTTGAGGCGGGTCATCGCCTCCCACCAGTAACGTTTGATATTGTTCTTCAGCTCGACGCCCATCTGGCCGTAGTCATACACGGCGGCCAGACCGTCATAAATCTCACTGGAAGGGAAAATGAATCCGTACTCCTTGCAATGGGCTACCAGGATCTTGAAAAGTTCATCTTGTGTCATATCTGCAAATATTGTTTCAGTCTGCAAATATAACCAAATTTTTGGTTTTTCCGGCGCCTATTGGGCCTGGATATCATAGAGCAGGACGGCACAGTCGTATTGTCCGAGACAGACACGGCCTTGTCCTGCGGTGGCCCCTCCCAGAGTGGACGCCTCAACGAAACGGAATCCGGGAACGGTGAATTTCGCCTGCAATTTCCGGGGTTCTCCCATGCTCTGATTCGCGGCGACGATGGCCATCTTCGACCCGTCCTCACTGACGAATGCGCGCGCATCGATTTCAGGATTGGAGCAGGAGAATCCAATCGTATCGTTGTAGCGGCCCAGCAGAAGGCATTCCTTGTACTTCTCCTTGACGGCATTGGCCTGCGCGAGGTAAGCCTGATAAACCGGCGCATCGGAGATGATACTGCGGGCACGGAAGATCTCGATGTCGTTGCGCTGACCGTCGAGGAGGGTGTTGTTAACGTGCCGGGGCACATCCACGTCGTCGCGGAGACCGCGGTCGGAAAATACGATCTCCGGGAAGGTATAACGGAAGAAATTCAGCCAGCGCTCCGGGCCGTCATTGGCCGGATAGCCGTGCGTATAGTCGCAGTATTGGCAAAGGGCATCCACCGTACCTTCCGCGCCGAGGGCGAAGTCTGGCGCCTTTTCGGCGTACCGGTCCCGAAGCATCTTGAGGCACTCGGCCCGCTTCTGTATGCCGAATACATCCGGCACGGGATATTCCCGGGAGGTATCCCAGTTGGTGCTTTCGCGCTCGACATAGCCGAGCTGGTCGAAAAAGACACTGTGAGCACCGAGCTCATAAGCGCGGTCCTGCAATTGGCAGAGAACCTTGTTCCAGTCAGGATCCATCATCGTCGCGATGGCAAAGGTGCGCTGGTCGTATTCCCCGAGCCAGGTGCCCTCTCCGGTGAATTTGTACCGTTCGAGGATTTCCGACCCGGTGTTGTCGTGCCGGCAGACCTTCGGGCCCATTCCGCTACGGTAGAAGCGGCTCTCACGGTCGATGAGTTTGCCGTTGAAATAGAGCAGGAGATGATTGCCGGCGGACTGATACCGGTCGATTTCGGCCTTCAGTGCGGCGTCCCCGCCCTGGGATTCATCCGGCGAATAGTCCGGATTGCCGTGATCCATTCCCTCGGCCCACCAGCCGAAGAGGAAGAGGGCGTTGCATCCCACACTCCGGCCCGCCTCGTCCACGATTCCGTTCATATCCGGATAATGGAAGAGATATTCCCCGTACTGGTGCTTGAAGATGACCCGCTGCCAGGACGGCATTTCGCGGATCCACCGGGGCGTCTCCCGCTGCTCCCACCAGGTGTCCACCCAGTCGCGGTAGATGCGCGAAGCAACGTGCCAAGTACCGGAGTAGGGGGCCACGACATTGGCGTCGCAGGTCCAAGTTTCGCCGCAGAAGCAGTGCGGATACTTAAAGAAGCCGAATTCCAGACAATCGTAGGCGCCGCTTTCCGAGCGATAAGCACGCAAACCGTGCCAGGTATCCTGGAAAGTCTCGTCGTGGGAGCCAAAGTACAAACCCTGCTCCTCGCCCAGCAGGCCGAAGCAGTTCATAAAAACCTTGGCGCCGTACTTGACATCCCGCTGGCGGAAAATCTGTTCGGGGCGCTTGTAGGGGGACTCCTGCGTCTTGGCAAGGATGGCCTGGGGATCGGGGAAAAGCTTGCCGCCGGCTTCCGCCGTAAACAGCTTGTGATCCTCCGGGAGCCGGGCCCCGTGCACGAGCGGATAATGCCATTCGCGGAGCACGGTGTGCGGCTCGTTATTAGCCAGTTCCGCCCCGAAGCGGACCTTATCCTCCTCCAGCGTGACGGTCAGCGTGATCTGCATATTCAGGGTCTTGCCGCGCACCGTCAGCGAATCATACTGCAGCGTGATGATATTCCCTTCCTGCGCGATGGCAGGCTGCTGCTCCGATCCGAGAATTTGGATTTCCTTCTCCTCCGGCGAATCATAATAGAGCCGCCACAGGAGGCCGCCGCCGGCGTAATCCTGCCCGGTCTGTACGTTCCGGAGCGAGACCAGCGACCCGTCTGCACCGAGGGCGACCGCAACCTTGTCGTTGGACAAGGCCGCGGCGCTTTCCGGTACGGAATCTCCGCTGCCCGTTTCACCCCCGCAAGCCACCAGGAACCCTGCAAGCAGCGGAATAAAATATCTTCTGATCTTCATCGGACGGATTTTTAGTCAACTTTTTCGTAAACCAGATCCAGGACGGAGGTGCCGATACTGGTATTCGTACAAGTCAAGTAGTAGACGGTATTTGCCGCCGTGCCTGTCAGATTATAGGCGTAGGTCGTCCCTTTCGTTGTCCAGCCGATAGGCTCACCGCCGGAGACAAACTCGTTCGTCCCGGTCGCATTGCTTTCCACCACATTCTTGCTGATACCGGCCTTGCGGGAGGAATTGTTGGCCAGACAGAGATTTCCGGACACCTTTGTGAGTTTGTACCCCGCAATGGCAGGAAGACCCAGATAACGCCAGGCGGAATAAAGGACCAGACCACCCTTACTCTTCACCCACGCCACGCGTGCGGCGGTGGCATTGCCACAATCGGTCAGGATGAATGAGTAATCGGTCCCATCCAGCGGATAAACGCAGGTGAGATTACCGGCGCTGGTTTTCCAGTTGTCCGATGTCGGCCAGCCTTCCAGCGGATCTCCGGTAAAGTCAAAGTGAAGATTCAAGGTTGCCGGACCGGGATCATCACCGGGATCATCGCCCGAGCCGGGCTCGCTGCCGTCCGGATCGGCATAGAAGAGCCTCAGGCTCTTGATGATGCTGGCATTGGTCGATGCAGTGAGCCAGTAAATGGTATTGACGGCCGTTCCGGAAAGTTCGTATGTGTAGGTAGCACCGTTGGTATTCTGGTTCTGAGGCTCGCCGCCTGTCACATAGTCAATGTCGGCGACGGCGTCGCTTACCGCATAGACCTTTTTGGCAACCCCCACGTTGCGGTACCATCCGGCCGTCGTCTTGGTACTGGCATTCTGCACCATCACCACCTTGACCAGTTTCTTGCCTTCGATGGCAGGGAGTCCGAAATAGCGGAGGGTCCCGCTGTAGACGCCCTTGGGATTGGGTGTCGTCGGATCCAGATAGATATTGTGCGCTGTCGCGTTGTCCGGATCGGCAAAGGTGAAGTCGTAACCGACACCATCAAGGGTGTAGGTGACCTGAGCCCTTCTGTGAGGGTTGTCGGTGGCAGTGCCATCGTTGTCCAGGGCAAGGCCGGAGTCGCAATTCTTCAATGTGCCCCAGCTGATGCTCTTTGAGGTGGGCCAGCCGAGGTCGCTGACGGTGAAATCGAAGAAGAGTTCGAGGGGGGCAGCCGCATCGATCGTCTTGAAATTCAGCACCCCGGAGCGGACGAGTGCCGCGCTTTTATCCGAAGTCTTCGCAGGAAGGGTTTCTCCGCCGGAAGTCGTAAGCGTGAAGGTAACGCCACCCGAAAGCGTTCCCGGGATGACGGCGAAATAATAGGTTCCGGCCGCAAAGGCGTTGCCGGAGGCCGGAGTCAGGACGATTTCCTTGCCAGTTGCACCGCTACAAGACGGTACGCCGCTGCCGTCAATCGCAACGGATGCCTCTCCGCAAATGGCCTCTTCGCCATTACCGGAGAAACGGACGGAGGCAATGTCGCTGCGCGTGAGTGTAAACTTGCCGAGGGCGCAGAGGTTCTTGAAAGAGAGCGACCGGTCTGTCGTCTTCGCAACGGCGATATTGGCTTCCGCAAAGCTGCCGTGCTGTGCCGCAGGAACGGTCAGGGAAAGACCACCAGCGGAGAGCGCGGCCGTCACGGAAGACGGATAGACCGCATAATACGTATCGGCGGCATCGACAGTGGCTGAGAAGGAAGTCGTTTCGCCCGCAGATGCGGCCTGGGCCGTCGTGGAGCCGCCCTCCCAGAGGATGGAGATTTCATCCGAAGCCGCCCAGAGGACCTTTGAACCCTCCAGAGTGGTCTTTACGACAGGCGCTTCGGCATACGAAGCGTCAAATACAGCTTTGTCACCCGCGATAGGAGCGGCAGGCTCTTTGGTGCAAGCTATGGCAAGCACCGCAAGGGAAGAGAGAAGCAGTGTCTTTTTCATAGCGTTACCATTCATAATCGGTTTCTTCAATATTCTCATTCTGAGGCGTCGTGAACTGAGACGCCAGAAAATACCGCTCCATCATCAGGGAGCGTTCCTTAACACTAGGGATGATATATTCTTTGCGCATAATCATTTTGTGATGGCATATTCCACCCAGACCGGGAAATGGTCGGAGGCGTAGAGTCCATTATATAGCGTGTTGTCGCAGCAATAGAGCTTGGGGGTAATCCCCTCGCCGCGGTAGAATACATAGTCGATTCTGGATTTCCCCGTAGGGTTGGCGTAGCCGTTGTAGCTGCCGGCGCAGCCGAGGCGCTCCGTTGCGGTGAGGACCTTGTACGGATCCATCCAATAGGCCGTGAAGGTCATATAGGAGGATCCCGCATCGGAGGATTCGCGGAGATTCATATCTCCGACGAAGAAGGACGGAAGCCCGTCGGGGTTGAAGCGCGGCTCCTGCTCGACATAGACGTGGGCATTCTGCTTGTTGCTCGCGGCGTTGAGACATCCGTGGTTATTCATAAAGAACAGCTTGATGCCGGTCGCCTTATGGGTAAGGATGCAGCAGCAACCGCCCCGCTTGAAGGTGCCCTGGTCGCCCGTGTCATTATTTCCCATCGTGTCCGGGGTGTTCCAGGCCCAGAAGAAGTGCCAGTCCGAGAGCGTGAAGGCATCTTTGCGGTATCCGATTCCCTGCGCCCGGTCACCCGTCCCGTTCTGGGCATAGGGGCTGAAATAGCGGAATGTGTAGTAATCCTTCAATTCGGCGTTGAGCCAGGTCTGCATTTCGGAACTCACCTCCTGGATGCCGAAGACGTCGAAATTGCAGGCAATCAGCGACTGTTTCAGCCGATCTTTCCGGTTGTTCCAGGCATTGTCGCCCTCCTTGTCGAGGTTGCTCATCCGGAGATTGTAGGTCCCCAGACGGAGGACATTCTCCTCGGGGGGCACTTCCCCGCCTTCCTTCCCGGCCTGGGTCAGGGCCACGCGGGCCTCGGTACCGCCGGTCGTCTTGAAGAGGATGGAAGCCTCACGCGACTCATTATACTTGTTCTCAAGTACCCGGACAGTGACTGTCGCATCATCGTGCCCGGAGGAACGATCAAGCGTGAGCCAGTTGGGGCTGCCTTCCACGGCGACGGCCCAGGCGGCATTGGACTGCACGGCAATCTTGTAGCTCGCAAGCGTAACCTTCGCCGCGATGGTGGTCGGGTTGACGGAAATCTCCTCTTTTATCTGCGGTTTCTCCTGGCAGGAGCCCAGGAGAAGGGCTCCCGTCAGGAGTGTCAGCAGTGTATTTACAAGGTGCCGCATTACTGGGACAGGGGATAATAACCGAGCGTGATCGTATCAATGCCGGCTTTGGCGTAAGCGTAGATATAGTACCGGGTATTGGCCGTCGTTTCGAAGAGATTGTAGGTATACGTACCGCCGCCGTTGGCATCCCAGGTCTGGAGTTCGCCTCCCTTGACATATGCACTATTGGCAGGATGTGCCGCCGTAGTGTTGATCAGGGTAGTGACACCGATTTTGGGAGCCGTCGTGGAGAGATAGACATTGTGGCAAATCACCCGGCACAGGGCCATCCCTTCCAGTTTCGGCAGGCCAAGGTAACGATACTGGGCGTTGAGGGCGAAGTAGCCCGGCTTGGCAGGCGTTTCCCCTTCCGCTTCCACGGGCGGCTGCCAGAAGGCCTGGCCGGCGCTTGCCGTGCCGCAATCGGCCGGGACAAAGATGTAGTTGGTCCCGTCGAGCGGATAGGTGCATTCGACTCCACCATCCACGTGCGTATATTTCGCCGCGGTCGGCCATCCCTCGAACGGAGTTCCGGTGAAGCTGAACGTCAGGGAGAGGGTTGGCTCAATCGGGGTCTGAGGATCATCCGGGCCGGGAGGCGTCGGCGTTGGATCGGCCGGTTCCGGACCGGGAGCAACCTCGGTACCATCCGCATCGGCATAATAGAGCTTCAGCGACTTGATGATGCTGGCGTTGGTCGGGGAATTGATCCAGTAAACCCGGTTGGGATAGGTGCCGGACAGTTCGTAGGTGTAGGTTTCACCATTGGTATTCTGGTTCTGTACTTCACCGCCAGAGACATACTGGATATCAGTAACAGCCACATCTTTGTGATAGACCCACGGGGTCACACCCACGTTGCGGAAGAAGGTCTCCACGGTCTTGGTGCTGGCGTTCTGCACCATCTCAATCTTGACGATCTTCTTGCCTTCGATAGCCGGGATGCCGAAGTAGCGGAGCGTGCCGCTGTAAACACCCTTGTTTTCGGGATGCAGATAGATGTTGTGCTTCTCAGCGCCGTTGGGATCGGCAAAAGTGAAGTCGTAACCGGTGCCGTTCAGCGTATAGGTAACCTGCGCCCTTCTGTGGGAATTGGCCGTCGCGGTGCCGTCATTGTCGGTGGCGCAGCCCGAGTCGCAGTTCTTCAGGGTCGCCCAGCTGTCGGTAGTGGCCGTCGGCCATCCCAGGCCGGCTACAGTAAAGTCGAACTCCAGCGTCAGGTACTGATCTTCGGGGCCGGGACCGGGACCCGGAGTCGGGTTGGGATTGGCTTCCTGCTGCACGTCGATGAAGGCCTTGACGTCACCCGCGTAGACGGTGACCGTGGCGCTGCGGGCTTCGCCGAGCGGATTCTGTTCCACCTTGACGTTAAACTTCTGATTGTTCTTTCCGGTGGAGCGGTCGCATTTGACCCAGTCTACGGCAGTGCCTTCGGCATCGGTCTTGGAGATCGTCCAGGAGCAGTTCGCAGTAACCTCGATTTCCTGGATCTTTCCTTCCCAGGAAGCCTCGATCTGCTCAGGAGAGACCTGGATGGAAGCCTCTTCCTGGTTGCCATTCTTGTCCTTGTCGCAGGCGACGGTGAGGGTCAGCGCCGTCACCAGTGCCGCAAATGCGGAGAAATACTTGGTTTTCATAGTATCGGGTTATTAAAATTATATCCATTGCCAACCGTCGTTCTGGCCGAGCTGGGAATTGACGCTGATGGCCGAAAGCGGGATGGGATGCGTGTACATCTTGTCGTCCCACACGACGTTGTAGTGATAGATGAGGAAGCCGTAATTGCCTTCCGACAGGCTCCAGTTGCCTTCGGAGGATCCGGTAATCCTGTAATTGGTTTCATTGGTGGCGACGGTCTTGGAGACTGTGTACTTCTTGCCGCTCCACATAATTCCATTCGCGGCTTCTTCTTCCGTGACGTAGATGCCGCGCCACCCCTGATGTTTGTAGCGGCGCTCGATGAGGTCGCCGAGCTGCCATCTCATCAGGTCATCATAGCGGCTCTGGCCCTCAAGCGTCAACTCCGTGGCCCTCTCGCGGCGGATTTCCAGGAGGATGTCCGAGAGTTCTGCCGGATGGAGCACATCCTGCGTGTAGTATTCCCTGAGCCAGGCGTCGGCCACATAGCCGGCAGATCCGGGATAGAGACTCGTGACACCGGCCCGCTCACGAAGGGCGCCGATGGTCTGGTTCCAGAGAATCTCGGTCATATGCCCCAGTTCGGCGGCAGCTTCGGCATAGTTAAGCAGCACCTCTCCGTAGCGGATAATCGGAATGGAGTTGTAGGACTTGTTGTCAGCGCTCAGCGGATCTTCCTCCAACTGCACCCACTTGATCCACTCGTAGCCGCCGACAGTCCAGCTCCAGTTGGGGAAGAATTCCGGCGTCGTCTTGTCATTCTTCTTGTAAGTACGCCCCGGAGAGAGGACTGTTGCGGAAAGGCGCTTGTCCCGGCCGTTGAATTCCTCCGTCACGCTGACAGCCTCTTCGGCGGGCGTACCGTCCGTCTTCAGGAACATCCTGACGTATTCCTTGGTCGGGGAATAGAGCAGGGAGGAAGTGGTCGAGCAGTATTTGTAGGTCACCCCGTGCTTGACGCTCAGGTCCATCGAATAGGTTCTTCCCCAGATGACCTCATTCTTGGGCAGCGTAGTCGACGTGAACAGGGCCCGATAGTCGGAATTCAGGCTGAAAGCCTTGCTCTCGACCAGTTCCTTGGCATACTTCTCGGCCAGGGTCAGAAGATCGTCCGCGCTCTCATATTCCCCGCTCCAGGGTTTGCCGGTGGAGGGATTGTTCGCGTGGTATTTGCGGTACGTCCCCTCGTAGAGGAAGAAACGCGAGGCAAAGGCCAGGGCGACATATTTGTTGACATAGACACAACCGTCCGAGCGAATGCCCGGCCCCGAAGTCAGGCAGTGCTCACAGGCGAATTCCAGGTCCTCGGTAATCTTGTGGAAGACCTCCTCCCGATCCTGCCTGGAGCTATAGAGGAGCAAGGTATCGTCCGGCTGGATAACCTTGTCGACAAAGTAGACGTCCCCGAAGACCTTCATCCGCTTGACGGTGATCCAGGCCCGCCAGAACCGGCCGACGCCCTCGTAGTGGTTGTAGATGCTTTCAGAAACGTTTTCCTTGCAGCGCGGCATGTTCTCCAGCAAGTAGGCGACGCGGCGCGGGAAACTCCAGGTGGAAGTGGTCCAGTTGGCCGCCTTTCCGGCGGAATAGTTGCCCCGGTAGAATTCTTCCGAAGCCTTGGTGCCGCAGAAGTCCGTGAAGCGATCCTCGCCGAGGGCCATATCGGCAGCATCCGGAAGGGCCGTATTGATGAGGCCGTTCGCGTAGAGCTTGAGGTCGTTTTCCGTCGCGAAGAAGGTCTCGGCCGCAAACTTGTTGGCCGGGGTCTTCTCGAGGAATTTGCTGCAGGAGCAGGCCAGGAGGGCCGCAATGATGTAGATCGTCTTTTTCATAGCCCTTAGAATGTAATGTTGATGCCGAAGGTGAAGGAGCGCAGCATCGGGTAGCTGGCGCCGTCGCCCATTGTCTCGGAAGTGGCGTTGCCGTCGGAGAAGTCGGAATCACCCTTACTGATAACCTCGGGGTCAAACATCGAGGTGTGCTTGTAGATGGGTGACCAGGTGGCGAGATTTTCACCGGAGAAATAGATGCGGAGTTTCTCGATGCGCGCCTTCTCGAGGAGTTTGGCCGGGAAAGTGTAGTCGAGCGTGAGGTTCTTCAGGCGAAGGTAGGCCGCATTCTGGAGGAAGTAGTCGTTGTAGGAGTTCATCGTTCCGAGTCCGCTTCCCGCCATCGCGGGGCCGTAGAGCCGGCGGGGCCAGTAGGGATTATCGGCGGCATTGGATACCGTCCAGTTTTCGGTGCTCTTGTCGAGGATGACCCGGTCGACCTGCTGATCTTTCAGCGCATAGTCGTAGGCCCTGCCGTAGCCGCCCCAGAAGAGGCTGGTGCCCTCGGAAGGATACCAGTCGCGGTGACCGATACCCTGGAGGAATATGCTCAAGCCGATGCCGTTCCACCGCAGGTCGACGTTGATACCGTACTGGAAGCGCGGCATAATGTTGCCGATGCGGTCGAGGTCGCCGTGGTCTTCCAGCGTCCCGGCGCCGGCCGTGATTTCCTTATTGCCGTCCACGTCGACGAAGCGGATATCACCCGCGTAGGGGATGGTGGAGGTGCCGAGGTTGTGGTAACGGTCGGGATACCAGGCGGCCGCTTCTTCATTGGTGGTGAAAAGGCCGTCCGTGCGGAAACCCCACAGTTCGCCGATCTCCTTGCCCTCGTAGTAACCGAAGATATTGTGGCTCTCGTTGTAGAATTGGGTGACCCACGTCCGGTTGTCCCAGAGGCTCCCCTTGATGGAATAGGAGAAGTCTTTGCCGGCCAGCCGGAAGGAATCCCGCCAGGACAGGGTGAGTTCCCAACCCTTGGTGGTCAGCTGGCCATAGTTGCCCTTGGGCGTCTCGGCGCCAAGCAGGGCGGGCAATTCGGGACCGGAGGAGTACATATTGTTGGTATAACGGACATAGTAGTCACCCGAGAATGACAGGCGGCTGCGGAACATATCCAGGTCCAGACCGACGTCCCAGGTCGTAATCCGCTCCCAAGTCAGGCTGGCGGGCACGAGCGAAGGCATTCCGGCGGTGTTGACAAACCCGCCGTCGAAGATGACGGAGGTCTTGCCGATACCCATCGTCTCCAGGAAGGAATACGGGGCGACGCCACCGTTGCCGAGCGTTCCCCAGTTGCCGCGGATCTTGAGGTTGTCCAATACTTTCTTGGCCCCCTTCATCCAGGGCTCTTCCGACACGCGCCATCCGGCCGATGCCGAGGGGAACCAGCCGCCCCGCTGATGTTTGGGGAAGCGGGAATTGGCGTCATAACGGACCGAGCCCTCTACGATGTAGCGGCCGAAAAGGGTGTAATTGGCACGCGCGAAAGCACCGATCGTCGACCAGTTGCTGTCGTCCTGCTTGAGGGTGATTTCGCTGCCCTCGAACATCTCGAAACTGGTCAGCCCTGGGTATAGCATACCGAGCCGCAGGATGCTCTCGATGTCGTATTTGTGATTCTCGAGGTTCCACCCGGCGACGACGTTGAGCTTGTGGTCGGGGCCAAGTTTCGGGGTCACGGTACCGACAACGTTGGCGGAAATATGATTGGTCTCGTAGTTGTATTCCTTCTTGTAGGAATCGGCCTCGCTGACATAATACGTAATGACGCCGGGCGTGCGGCTTTGCGTGGTCGGCGCGACATAGCGCTGAATGCGCTTGGAGGTGTATTTATAGGAGAAATCGCCGCGGATCTTGAAGACATCCTTGACAGGCTCGATGTTGATGCCGGTCGTAGTCACCACCGACATTGTTTTACTATCCTGGGCGGAATTCCCCTCAATGAAGGCTTCGTATCCTGAGGCAGCGCCGGCGATGGTGTAAGTACCGTCTTCGTTGACAGGAGGGAGGACCGGGAGGCCGAGAACGCCCATCTGCTGGATCTGGCTGCCCACCTTGTCTTTGCTCTTGGCAAAGATCGGCTGAATATAATTGACGTGATAAAGAGCGGTATTGTTATCGACAGAGAGCCAGTCGCGGATCTTCAGG
>JAEEGL014896255.1_pt1 | contig 15209 bp, 18 predicted proteins | sample 9134231 | NCBI WGS metagenome assembly JAEEGL01 (sample SAMN16246548, study PRJNA631951) | gut metagenome | biome: gut microbiome; feature: rumen; material: fiber-attached | host: Bos | place: Iran: Karaj | collected 2018-10 | reverse complement strand
GCTTTAAAAACAGTAAATAAGTTTTGTAATTGATCTGGATAATTTAAATTAAATTCTTTCTTTAAATCTTCAAGAGTATCAAAAAAGAAATCTCTAAAATTTCGATAAAAAACAAAACCTTTTCTTTTTCCTTCTTCGTTATAGCATTCGCTCATTTTTTTATCTCCCATAATTTTGTTAATATCGCTTCTGTTCAAAATTCTCCAGATCCATAAATTGCATTTTACGAATTTCATTCGAGAATTTGACTTTTGCAATAGTTCCTTTATCCATTGTAAGTTCTACGGATACGCTGCCAAATGGTGTTATACTTGCATATTCTGCAAGCTTGTCCGCTATAATGTTGTATTTGCTTCTGTCGTTATTCTGCATTTCTAAAACCTCTCTTTGTTTCGATCCAGGATTCAAGATCAGATTGTTTTATAAAAACCCTTCGCCCGATCTGAATAACCGGCAATCCCTGTTCATTAATCATCTTAATGAATGTTCCTAAACATACGCCCAGGGTGTCGCATACTTCCTGGCGTGTCATTAATTTGTCTGAATTAAGATTCATTTTAAAACCTCTTAATAAATTGATTTACAGATAAATTGTTAATAATGCTTCTGTATGGTTTTAAAAATACATTGAGTGAATTAAAAAAGATATTTTATAAAAGGGCATTAATATTTAAGAATAAGCATTATTTGATTATATTTTTTAATTGTTCATAATCCCTGGATATATTTTTATAAGCATTTCCATTTCTTGAAAATGAGCTGCTCAAGTTATTTTTATTAAATAATGTTTCAATAACTTTCCATGGAATATTAGTATTGTTATTGATCTTGTATCCAAAATATTCTGCTAAGCTTTGTTTTGATTTATTCCAAATAAGATAATCATTGTTTCTTGACATATAACCGTTATTGATTAGAGTTTGATAATCATTTTTGAATTGTGGAAATTTTGCCATTACCGCATTTTCGGCCGGTGAAAATGAATACTGTTTTTCTTCTTCTTGCAATAGTACTTGATCGCAAGAAATCTTTATATTATTAATAATTCTCTTTGCATTTTCCGTTATTGAGCATTGTTCATTTATTTTGTTTTTCAATTCTTGTATTAAGGTGTTCGTTTCTGGCATAAAGATTGTATAAGCTTCTTCTTCTTTTGTCTTTTCGCTTTCCCAGGCTTCTTTAAAATGTAATTGCAATAATGATAATTTAGCTTTTTGAAATCCGTAATTATAAAAACAATAATTTAATGAATCAGAATATTCTAAATTATCTTCTTCTGTGTAAACCTCTGAGCTTATAAACTCTATCATTTTAATTTCTTCATTCATTTCTTCATTCAATTTCTTATCTCCTTTTCTTAAAACTCAATAATTGTAAGATCATCACTTAAAGCATTTTGAATAAACTGTATTCTTTTCTCTCCCAGGAGTCTTAAAACGTCTTTTTGAGATTCTAACCGGCTTGTATTTGTTGGATCCAGGATTCTTGTTTTTTGTATTTCAAATAAGAATCTGTAAAAATCATTATCATACTGCATTTCATTTGAAAAGCTTGTTTTCAAAATGTGCTTTTCTAATGCTAAGGATTCATGCAGCAATTCATATATATTATCATCTGGTATAGAGTTAATACTTTTTATGGCTTCAATTCTATTACTTGCATATGTTCCTATATGCTCAATAAAATCAAATAATTCATAATACTTTTTCTTTTTCTTTAAGAATGTTTTAGGATTGAATGAGCTTAAATCAGATTCAAGTTTTTGAATGTCCTGTTTTACTTTCTCAAGTCTTTTTTTATATTGTTTAATAGTCATTGTACTTTCTTCCTTTGTTTCGGGTATAGTATTAGCAAGAATAAAAAAACTCGCCGAAAATTATCGGCAACTTAACGGAGTACTCCGTCAAGATTGCTTTTGTTTTATTCTGGTAATATTATTATCCAGGATAGTTTATATATCAAGTAAAATTAAAATGTTGAATGTCCGTATATGTTCGCATTTGTTCAATAACAAAAATTTTATTTTATTATCCGCCATTTCTTATTAATTCACAAAAAAATAAATCCATTTCAGATACTCCCTCTTTCTTTGGATTCATTTTTATCCTGGCTCTTTCTGTCGGTGTTACGCCAAATTTTATTAGGATCCTGTTGAATTTATCCATGCTCTTGTTATATTCTTCCCAGAGATTGCAATTCTTAATTTTATTCAAGCTCTGTAAATAATGAGCTATGGATCCGCTTTTTTTGATATATTCAAGGCATTTTTGAGCATTATCATAATTTATAAAGGCATCTTCTAGAATAGCTTTATCAACTTCCGTAACAGTTCCGGCTTGTACTAATGGGAATACAATTTCATTCCAGGCTGTTTTTGTTCGCTCTGATAAATATTGCGGGGCTTGCATATTTTCGGCCGGTGGAAGTGTTAATCCTCTGTTTGCATGTCTTGACGGCCTGTAAGTTCCATTCGCTTTGTGTTCTTCTATGCTTTTTGCTCTTTGTGCCATTTTAATACCTCTCAAAATAATGTCAAAATCGTTATTCCGGCTGCTCTGTCTTCTTCTGGTGAGTATGTTCAAAATAGGGGAGTTTATTCATATAATCATTCTTTACATTATCATAAAGCTTGTAACGGTCGAATTTTATTTCCTGGCTTTTGTTTACGATATCACCGAATAAAGCAAGCTGTGCATTCTGTATCTGATCTATATCGCTTTGTAATTGATGATTTGAATAGTGTTCGAGCATTTCTATAGTTTTATGTCCTGTCTGGCTCTGTAAAGCTCTCTGGTTGACGATATCGGCCATATAGGCTGTATAAAAGTGTCGCCAGGAGTGGAAACAATATTCTTTTGTTTCTGCTTTTGATAGTCCGATAGCTTCGAGTTGCATTCTTAAATTGGTTATAAAAACTTTATTATCAATCGGCTTTCCTGGAATAGTACCCCAGAATATAAATGCTTGCATTGATTCATCAAATGGATTCATGTTTACAAGCTCTAACAATTTATAGGTTAAAGAAGGGAAGGGGAAAAATACTGTTCTGGCTTCTCCGTTTTTGGTAGTCTTTAAACCTTCATGGGTATTCCATGAATGATTAACATAAATACAGTTTTTCCCTAGATCCATTTTTCTTAATGCTAGAATTTCTCCCTCTCTCATTCCGGTTAGCATGGCGATCATGTTTGCAAGCTTTGATTTTTCATCATTCCATTGAGTACTAAATAAAAGCTCTGCAAGCTCTTTAGTTAAAATCTTTCTTTCTTTTGATTGTGAAGTAAAGGAAATAATGCCGGCTGTTATATCCCTATCTAGCATTTCATTATTGAACGCCCATTTCAAACCGATTGCACCGGCTCTGTATATATGCAGCTTTGTTGCGGGGCTGCATGGCAATTCCTGGAGATGTAAGATAAAATCCTTTATTTGTGCCTTTGTAAGCTCTCCCAGGCGTGTATTATTAAAATATGGCTTCCAGTGTCTTATTATATGTCTTTGGCTTTCTCTGCAGTAATTAATACCTATATGCCGGTTTAATCTTGCTTTTTCTTTCAAGTATTCTGATTTATCAAGATCCCAGAAATCCGTTAGAAAATCAGCAAGTATTACATCTTGTTTAGATCCGGCCTTTGTGTATCCTGTTATTATTCCCCTTTCTTTTGCAATCTGCATTAATGTTTCAATATCGCTGTTTGATAATTCAGTTTGCTTTAATGATTGGGAAATAGATTGCTTTTTGTGTTCATCTGTAGAATACATCTGCCAGGCTTTCGCCATAGCTTTTGAGTAGTCTGTTTCTCCGGTGCTTCTGGCTGTTAGATATCTGTTTTTAGAATCCGGATCCGGATTTTTAAAGCGTACGTAATAAACGCCGCTTTCCCTCTGTGATAATGAAAATGGATTGATAGAATGCTTAGGCATATATAAAACTCCTTATTTGTGATTGGAAAAAGTGTTTGTGTCACTTTTTATGTCACAAATGCAATAATCTTATATATCTAAGCACTTTGTTTCGTGAAAAGATATGAGCTAAATCTTTATAATATAAAGAATTAGCTATATTGCGACTGACACGATTCGAACGTGCTACCTACGGATTCGAAGTCCGTTGCTCTATCCAGATGAGCTACAATCGCAAAAAAAAACGGTGCAGATTTACACCGTTTAACAGGGTGCCTAGTGGGGATCGAACCCACGACAACCAGATCCACAATCTGGCGCTCTACCGCTGAACTATAGGCACCGTAAGTGAACATAATATATCAAAAATACGTATTTTAAGTCAAGGGGTGCCCTTCGACAAGCTCAGGGACCACGAAACTACATATAATAAGTCTTAATCGGAGGGAATCCGTTGAATGCAACCGATGCGTAAGTTGACGTATATGCTCCTGTAGAAAGCCAGTACAATTTGTCTCCGGCTTTAAGAGAAACAGGAAGCTTATATTTTGCGTCCTCGTACATGATATCCATACTGTCGCAGGTTGGTCCTGCAATAATGACAATACCTTCCTTTTCGCCAGGAACATCACGGCTTGTAACAACAGGATACTTAATAGATTCATCAAGTGTTTCAATAAGTCCGTTGAATTTTCCTGCATCACAATAAACCCAGCGGGCAAGGGCAGTATTGTTTTTGCGTGAAGTAAGAATAACTTCACTTGTAAGAATGCCGCTGTCTCCAACAAGGGAACGGCCTGGTTCAAGAATAATCTCCGGAATGTCTTCTCCAAAGTCTTCTTCTATATAACGTGTAATTTCTGATGCATATTCAGCAAGTGTGTTTGTAGGCTCTACATAGCTTGCAGGGAAACCACCACCCATGTTAATCATGCTAAGGCGGATTCCTTCTTCTTCTTCAAGAGAAGTAAAAAGATATTTTACTTTGGCAATAGCGTCGTTCCACTGACCAATATCTCTCTGCTGACTTCCTACGTGGAAGCTTATTCCATAAGGAGTAAGACCAAGATCTCGTGCAAGAACAAGTAAATCATAAGCCATATCAGGGTGGCATCCGAACTTGCGAGAAAGAGGCCAGTCTGCACTAACAGAGTTTTCTACAAGAATACGTACATAAATGCGAGAGCCTGGGGCATTTTCGGCAATTGCTTTAAGGTCATCCTTGCTGTCTGTAGCAAACATTCGGACTCCCTTTTCATAAAAATATTTAATATCCTTTGCTTTTTTGATTGTGTTTCCGTAAGAAAGACGATCCGGAGATACATTAAACTTGGAAATCATATCAAGCTCGTAGCGGGATGCAATATCAAAGCATGAACCCATTTCTGCAAGCATCTGGAGTACAGGCTCGCCAGGATTTGCTTTCATAGCATAATAAATGCGTGCATAAGGAAAAGAATCCTTAAGTCTGATGTAATTAGATTTGATTGTGTTAAGATTGATTACAACATTTGGAGTTTCCAAATCCTTAGAAAAGTCAAGAAAGCGCTGCCATTCCTTATCGCTTACATATTCGCTACGGTTAAACATATTTTTCCAGTTACCCCCAGAATTTTTAAAAGTTGCTGAATAATAGCAAATATGCGGGATGTTGTAAATTAGAATTTTTATTTTTTTTCTAAACTAAAAATTTCAGATGCCGATAAACAACTGATATCCTATAACTGTTTTTACGAGGTGATATTGATGGAAACAAAGAATGAGTTTGAAGAAGTTCTTGAAAGAGAAGAAAAAATCCTTGATGAACTTGTTAAAAACCAGAATTTACTCCGCAAGGCTGTAACAGACAAAAATTGGGAAAGCCTTACAAAAATCATCAATAATATTAATTCTGTTTCTACAGAATTTCTTGAAGCAGATACTGAGCGCGAAGTTATTCAGGATATGATGAAGATGGAAGAGGTTAAGCCTTATTTTGAACGTCTTGGTAACATGCGTGCTAAGCTTCTTAAATGCAAGATTGAAAATCAGGCTTTAAGCAAATACGTAAACATCACAAAGAACTTTATTCAGGGTATTGTAGAAGATGCTCTTCCACAGTCTGGAAATAAAGTTTATTCAAAATCAGGAAAAATCGTTCAGCCACAGCCACAGAGCGTTGTACTGAACTTGGACTTTTAGAGAGGCGATATATGGGATCAACATTTTCAGGAATTGAATTAGGAAAACGCAGTATCATGGCTCAGACAGATGCCATTACAACTGCAGGTCACAATATTTCGAATGCAAATACAGAAGGATATTCTCGTCAGAGAGTTCAGATAAAAGAGTTTGATCCGCTCTACAGACCAGACATGACTCGTGCAGAATGTCCAGGCCAGATTGGACAGGGTGTTGATGTTCAGAGCATTACACGTGTTCGCGACGAGCTTTTGGATAAAAGAATTGTTGCTCAGGCAAATCAGGAAACATACTGGCAGACACGCTCAGATTATTACACAATGCTCGAGCAGATTTATAACGAACCAGATGATATTTCTGTACGCTTTAATATGGATAAGTTCTGGGAAAGCTGGCAGGAATTGTCTGTAAACCCAGAAAGTCAGGCTGCTAGACAGGCAGTTGTTACACGCGGTCAGACTCTTACAGAATCAATTAATCAGCGTTGGGAAAGCCTTAAAGGTGTAAGTGATTTAGTTGATGGTGATATAGAAGCAACTGTAAAGCAGGTAAATGATCTTGCCCGCCAGATTGCCGCTTTGAACGCAAGTATTGTTGAATCAAAGGGAGTAGGTGATAGTCCTAACGATCTTCTTGACCGCCGTGATTTACTTGTAGATAAACTCAGCAAGCTTGTAAACGTAACAATTGACCATAGAGATCCTGATGAATTTGAAGTTCATGTTGATGGACTTGTTCTTGTTCAGGGTGGTATTTCAAGAGAAATTGGATTCCAGCTTCGTGATGATGATTCAGGCTACAATAAATTAATCTGGAAAGATACAGGAAAGGATGCTTTCTTCAGTGGTGGTAAGCTTGGTGCTCTTGTAGAGCTTCGTGATGTTGATATCAGAAATGAAATTCAGCTGCTTAATACAATGACAATGAACTTTGCCGACTTAGTAAATGATGTACACCGCAATGCAGTTGGTGCAAATCACGTTACAGGTCTTGATTTCTTTGTACAGCATCCTTTTGTAGAAAATGTAAACGGAAACTTTGACCGCAATGGGGACGGTGAACTTGATACATCTTATGTATTCCGCTTTACAGGTACAAATGAACTTGATAAGGAACAGCAGGTTGGTATTGAAGGAGTTATGACTTTAGCAAGCACCGACGGAACTGTACAGATTCCTTACTATCATACAGATACAGTAGAAACTGTTATAAACCGCATTAATGACAGCAACAGCGAAGTTAAAGCTTATCTTGACCGCAATAATCATCTTGTTCTTAAAGCTACAACTTCTGTAAGCACAGAAAATCCTGATTTTGTAATCCGCCACGTAGAAGATTCAGGATATTTCCTTGCAAATTATTCTGGAATCCTTGGTGGAACAGGTGCTGCTGGCGCTTATGATTTTGCACAGGCTGATGCTGTAGATGCACTTGCTGCTGGAACTCAGTTTGGAGTTGCTCCTGTTTATAATCCTAGTGCTTATATAACAATCAACTCTGCAATCCAGAATGATGTTCAGAGTGTTGCAGCAGGCTTCCTTAGCCCAAGCGGAGATGTTTTTGCAGGTGACGGACGAGCAGCAGTTGAAATTGCTGCTTTAAGAAATACATCTGTTATGGTTGGCTCTATGAGAACCTTTGATGATTACTTTGCAGACAGTGTTACAAATGTAGGTCTTAAGGGCGAACAGGCAGAAACAAATCATCTTAGTCAGGCTGCAATTATGGATGATCTTCGCAATATGCGTGAATCAATCAGTGGTGTAAATATTGATGAAGAGCTTGCAGAAATAATGAAGTTCCAGCACGGATACAATGCTGCTGCTAAGTTCATTACTGTATGGGATTCATTGATTGATACAATTATTAATAAACTTGGTGTGTAAATTATAAGAGGTAAATTATGCATAGAATATCTTCAAATATGAACAATATGAATACTCAGAGTGCCTTGCGTTTGCAGGAGTCTAAGCTCAATCGTGCTAACAATCAGATCAGCAGCCAGCAGAAACTGCTCAACCTGCGCGATGATCCAATTGCAGCAGGACACCTTGTACGCTATCAGTCATACCTTGGACGCGTAAAGAACTTTGAAAAAAATGCACTTACTCTTTCTGATGAATTTGCTGTACGCGAAGGCTATATGCAGAACTCTCTAGAAATTATGCAGAGAGTACGTGAGCTTGCAGTAACCGGTGCAAACGGTATTTACAATAAAGAAGATATGAAGAACATGGCAACAGAAGTTGATGAGCTTTTGAAGTCACTTGTTCAGAATGCAAATGCAATTGATGCAGACGGAAAATCAATTTTTGCCGGAACAAATACAAAGGCTACTGCTTTTGATATTGAAATGGGAAACGTAGAAGGTTCCGGAGTTCCTCTTATTCAGAATGTACGCTACAACGGAAACATTGATGTAAACCAGGTTGAAGTTGATGAAAATAAATATCTTATTAATGACAACGCTGGAAATAAAACCTTCTGGGCAGAAAATCAGCAGATATTTGGTGCCCGCGATGCTTCTCAGTGGCAGGCAAACCGCGACAGTATCATTAGCGTTGACGGTGTAGAAATTAAAATTACAGAAGGCGATAACATTTATACTGTAATCAATAAAATCAATAAGAGTGATGCTGCTGTAAAAGCTAGTCTTGACCCAATCCGCAATGGACTTAATCTTGAAACAACAGATGCTCGTCAGCTTTGGCTTCAGGATGTTGAAGGTACTGCTTTGAACGAGCTTGGAATTGTAAAGGATGCAAGTCAACGCCCTCCATATAATTTAGGTGATGGAGTTCGTGTAGCAGGCGGTTCAATGTTTGATGCAGTAATTGCTTTCCGTAACGCTCTTCTTTCTGGAGATCAAGAATCAATTGGTGGAAGAGTCCTTGGTACACTTGATCTTGGAATTAACAGTCTTGTGAGCCGTCTTGCAAAATCTGGTAGTGAATATGAAAGAGCCCAGCTTAATGCAACAAGAAGCTCAAAGCTTGCACTTGATGTTACTCAGCAGGTTTCAAGAGAAGGGGACCTTGATTATACAGAAGCAATCACAAACCTTAAAATGCTCGATTATACAAATCAGGCAACCCTTAGTCAGGCTGGAAAAATGTACAGTTCAACTTTATTGAATTACATGCGATAATAAACAAATAAGGAAGTAAACAAAATGGAAGTAATGACAAAAGCAAAAGGAAGAATTGATATTCCCGAGGAAAGAATGCTCACGATTCCCGAAGGCTTGTTTGGTTTTGAACAGTATACCAAATTTGCACTTTGTGATTCTGACTACGAGCCCTTCCTTTGGCTTCAATCCCTTGAAGATATGAATCTTGCATTTTTGATTGTAGATCCATTCTTAATCTCTTCAAATTACGAAACAGATATTGATGATGAAACTCTTTCAAAAATCGGAGTTGAAAGCCCTGAAGATATTATCATAATGACAATAGTTACAGTACCACAGGATGGTTCTGCAATTACTGCCAATTTTCAAGGACCGCTTGTTATAAACAAAAAGAACAGGCAGTGTATGCAGGTAATATTAAGCGACAATCGTTGGACAACTAAGGTTAATATTATTGATGCATTGAAAGCGAAAGGAGATCAATAATGCTAATTCTTTCGCGTAAAATTGATGAAAAAATCAAGATTGGTGATGAAATTACAATTACTCTGATTGATGTTCACGGAGATCAGGTAAAGATTGGAGTTGAAGCACCTAAGAATGTAAAGGTTTTCCGCCAGGAAGTTTTTGATGCAATTCAGAAGGAAAATAAAGCTGCAGTTGCGCCAAAAGAACCTGCAACCTCTAATGCAATTGATGCAGTGAGCGCATTGTCTAAGCTGTTGAAAAAATAAATTATTGATTTAATTTTATTTCGGCTTCGCTGGCGCGATGATAAACAGGACCGTCGTAATCTTGTAATGAAGGGATTCCGGCGGTTTTTTTATTTTCTGCTAGTGCAAAAAGCGATTCAGTTGTAACTGCGGTTACCGGGAACTGAAGTAATTCTACTTCTGGAAGGGCTGCAGAAAGTAAAGTCTTTAATTTTGTAGTGTCTTTTTCAAAGCCTGCTAAGATAAGCTTTGATTTAGATTTTAAGTTTTCGGCGAGTGTTGGAATATCGTAGTCTCCGTCGGGGAGAATCATAAATCCTTCTGTGTATAAGCCTGCGTAGAAGCGATCTTTGTTTGCGTCGATGCATGCTAAAACAGGAATGCCTGTATTGATGAATGGATAAGCGTATGTTTCTAATGACGAAACACCGTAAACTGGAGTTCCAAAAGCACATTCAATTGCTTTTAATGCAGAAATCCCAAGACGTAAGCCTGTAAAGCTTCCAGGTCCAATTGTAAGGGTAGTGTAATCAAGTTCATTTTTTGCAAGGCCGCATTTTTCTAAAACATAATCAAGAGCTGGAACTAAAGTTTCGGACTGTCTCATTCCAATATCATAAATTGCGGTGCAGGTTTTATCTTCATTCTTTGCTGCTACTGTGAGACGTGAACAGGCGCAGTCAATTGCAAGTGCTTTCATTTATTTTATTTCTCCATTGTTCCAGTTATCAATTTCTATTAAACGTGTGCCATCATCCTGAGGTGTAATTTTTAGAACGATTGTATTTGAAGGAAGCTCATCCATAATTTTTTCGCTCCATTCAATTATGCTAACGCCGTCTCCGTAAAGCATGTCATCAGTTCCAAGATTAATAAAATCCTCTGTGCCGTCAAGACGATAAACATCCATATGATAAAGAGGCATAGACCCCTGATATTCACTTATTAAACAGAAGGTTGGGCTTGTGATTGTATCTGTAATTCCAAGAGCTTTTGCAATTCCTTTAGTGATAGTTGTTTTACCGGCGGCGAGAGTTCCCTGCATTGCAATAATGTCGCCTTTTTTTAGAAGCTTTCCGATTTTTTCACCAAGAGAAATTGTTTCTTCAGCAGAAGAAGTTTTGAATGTCAGCAAGGTAATTTGCCTTCTTGTTCAAGATTTGTAATATATTCCAAAATTGTTTTTCGAATTGGAATAAGCGGATAATCAATCTGATTTTTAATAGAGAGTGTAAAATCTTTATTGCCAAAGCTGTTCATCTCAATTGAAAATTCAATATCGACATTTGCAGTTCTAGCAGTTAGATCCAGTACAGCTGTTGCGGCATATTTTCTAATATAAAAAATCTGAACATCTTCGCGTTGCAGATTTGCCAACTCTACGACTCTCATAGACTTAATATTATATAGGAAAAACTCAAATTACACAATAAAATCGTTTTATAATTCGTATTTAAATGCGTATGAATTAATACGGTTCTTTGATTCAAGCGAAATCTTTAAGAACTGTATGTGCAGATTATACGAATTATCAATAAGCTTTCTTGTTTTGCGGATAATACCAATAATGTGTTCGTGAAGCTCCAGTGACGGAACTATTACAGAAAGATATTGTTTTTCTTTAATTGGTAAGTTTGTTTTAATACAACATCCGCCCGAAGAAATATTTGTAAGACGGCCTTCATATTCTTTTGGACGAACAACAAAATCTTCTTCCTTGTTGTGATTCTTTTTCTTTTCGTTTTCAAGAGTGTGAACAAGATGAGCAGGTGAGAAAAGACATTCTGTATCAAGGAATTCACGCTTAGAGTTACGATGTGCCTGGTTAGCAAGATCTTCAGAATGCTTAACAATAAGCATAACCTTTCCGTCTGGATTTGTCTGATAACGCATTGCACGAGAAGTAAAATGATATGTCATTCCGTTCTGAGCCTTTGTAATAAATCTTAAGCGTTCAAGAAGCGGTGGCTTTAAGTTTGGATTTTCATACATGAATTTTGGAATTTCAAGTGAAATAAAATCCGCAGTGTTTGCCTTTACATAAAACGGACACTGTTCACTTTCATGAGTCAGATAAAATACGATGCTTTCGAGAGGGAACTGTTTTGTAGAAAGAAGAGTTTTTGTAGCAGCAGAAATTTTTTCAAGTGTAAAGTTCAGATTAAAAAATAAATCTATTTCTTCTGCAGTAGCTCCATGGTCCTTCATTAAAAAGTAATATTCACGGAATTTTTCGGCAACAGTTTCTGGAACTTTTATAAGATAATTAATGTTTGGAAGCTTAAGGGTTTTACAGATTGTCCAGAGCATTGAAGACATTTCAGGTGTAAGTCTGTTAACCTCGGTAAACTTTTTAACATCCTTTTGTGTTGTAAGTCGTTCAAGCTGCTTTTGAATATATTCATCTGATTTTCTGTAATCAAGAATATGCTTTGTTAAAAACCAGATTCCACCTACAAGGGCTGCAACAAGAATTACTCCGACAATATAAACCCCAACAGGAAATCCTGCACGAGCATCAATTGGAGAACCTGAACCTATCTGAAAGTATGAACCCATATTGAGCCTCCTGTTTTATACTTGTGTTAATGCTTCTGAAATTGCCTTTAAGCGAGGGCATATTTCATATTCAGACAAATCGCCGATAAGTACTGTATCGTTATTTGAAAGTGCCTGCTCAAAGTCAACAAGCACCGGCGAAAACTCTTCAAAGAATTCTGCAAAATCTTTACCTTCGATTTTTGTGTTGCTGAAGTCCTGTGGGAACAAGCTTGCAAGTGCTGCAATATGGCAAAAGTTATCGATGCTGTCTGCAACCTTTTTAATAGAATCGCTTACTTCTTTATTCTTTCCGCTTTGAAGTGCAACAGGTACATTTTCCATCTGCTCAGACAATTCAGAAAAAAGCTGAGAAAGTGCTGCAAAAGATTGTTTAATTGAATCTCTTGTTACAACTGAAAATTCAAATTTTGTATCTTTGCCAAGTGGCTTTGTTGCTTCTGAATCAAAAGTTTCTGCAGTTATAGAATTTCCGTCAACTGTAATTCCTATTACTGCCGCTGCGTTTTCTTCGCATGTAAGCTCAAACGATTTTAAAACATCACCAATTGTTTCTTCGCCTTCGAGCTGTACTTCTACAGGTTCACCATTTATATAAAAACTAATCATTTATTGTCTCCCTATTGATTTTGTCTATTCTGCTGTTTTGTAAAGTTAGAGATTGTTGTCTGTTGATTTTCAAGGCTGCTGAGCGAACCTTCCATTGAGCTGTATTTCTGGCGTAATTCTGCTTCTTTCTTTTCCATCTGATCTTCAAGCTTTGTAATGCGTGTTTGTGAGCTTTTGATTTTAGAATCGAGTGTGGAAGTTTTCAATGCAATAATTCCACCAGTTTGTGTATATGCTGTAATCTGCTTGTCTAATTTAAAAGCAATGCCTTCATCAACAATCAAATCTCCGTCTGTGTCGTAGCCAAAAAGATTTTTAATATCGTCAAGATGATTTTCAAGCGCATCATCAAGCTTCTTCTCGTCAATTTCAAGATATCCGCGGAGTCTGCTTTGTGAATATGAGCCTGAAAATCCTGAAGCATTAGTTGCAATACCAAGCTGAGATAGGGCAGTGACAGTTGAGTTTTCTTCAAACTTATAATTTGAAGAAAGGATTGTCTGCATATTGCTTTTGATATTTGTAAGTGAAAAATCTGTACTGAAGATTCCAAGCTGTGAAGTTAATTTTTCTTTTTCGTCATCAGTAAGATAATCAAGCTCGTTTATGATTTCCGGCTTGTTCTGTGAAAGTACATTTATTTTTGCAACAGCCTGATTGTATTTTCCAACAAATTCTATGAGTGCATTTTTAGAAGCTTCTTTATCTACCTTTACGGCAATTGTTGCTGTCTTTTCTGTTTTTTCGTGAACGTTCAAAGTGATTTCTGGAACAACGTCATCAATTTCATTAGAAGGGCGGGTGATTGTAATGCCTTCATATTTGATGATTGCGTCCCCGGCTTCGGCAATTGCATGGTTTGGAGCATAACCTAAATTAGAGGCAGAATCGTATGCAGTGAATTCAGAAATCTCAAGCTTGTAGCCTGTGTTTGCATTGCGTACCGAAATTGATTTAATTCCCTTGTAATCAGAAAGATCAAGGTCTAAAGATTGTTCCTTTTCATTAAGGATATCTGGTGTAGAAATTGTTCTTTCTGTACCGTCATTAAATACTGCATAAAAAATATTTTTAGAAGTTACAGAATCAATTGGAACAGGCTTTGTAGTTGATTTTGGAAGAAGAGTTTCTGAGCTTGCGTTTTCAATTGTAATGCCGCCAAATTCTGCAAGACCTCCACCTGGAATTACAGGCTCCTGAATTGAATTATTTATTTCTTCTGTAATATCTTCGATTGCTGTTGCTTTTACTGTAAATGATATATGTGTGTTTGGATTATTTGCTGCACTCTGCGGAATTGAAACTTCATAGCCTCCGCGTGGTGCAACATTTACTTTTCCGTCAATAATCTGTGCTCTTGTAACAGAAATATCGGGCATGCGTTCCTGTTTGCCCTGTTCTTTATATGTAATTTGTCGAAGGTCTGCTGTTGTGTTTCCAAAAGTTGATGAGCTTGATTTTACTGTAGAAATCATTCCTGTTTCTAAAGCAAGATCCTTTGCAGCCCCTTCAAAGACAAGTTTGTTTTCTTTTCCTGTAGAAAGTGACTCAATTAAAAGAGTCTTTTTTCCAGCACTCGCACCAACAAGCATTGATTTTACAATTCCGTTGCTGCGTTTATTAATTGCATTTGAAAAATCTTTTAAGCTTCCCCCTTTCCAGTTTACTGTAAGCTGTTTTTCTCCAACCTTGTATGTGTATACACCAGCTGGAACTTTAAAATCACCTGGAAGCTCTTCTGATAAGAAGCGGTCTGCTGTTGCCGGCTGAATAACGTCAATCTTAAATGACTGAATATCTGCACTACGATTTGCAGTTGCGGTAATAGCAGCTTCATCTGTTGAGGTTGTTAATTTATTGTTAAAAGGATTTTCGTAAGAATAAAGTGTTTTGGTACTGTCGCGCAGAGAAGTTAGCTGTGTGTTTACTTCGCGCCAGGCAGTTTGCTGTGACTTATACTCATCGAGTTGATTCTGCTCCCTTGTTAGCGGAATCCGCTCGATTTGCATAAGTTTTTCCACAGTATCATTTGTATTATATGTATCTGTGACGCCTGGTATACTTAATCCGGCCATAATCTAATAATCAGAAAAATACTTTATTAAAATCTGCTT
>JAEEGL014160457.1_pt1 | contig 15209 bp, 18 predicted proteins | sample 9134231 | NCBI WGS metagenome assembly JAEEGL01 (sample SAMN16246548, study PRJNA631951) | gut metagenome | biome: gut microbiome; feature: rumen; material: fiber-attached | host: Bos | place: Iran: Karaj | collected 2018-10 | reverse complement strand
GTCGACTTGAGGAAGGGGTCGGTGTCGCGGGGGAAGAGCAGCACTACTTTTACGCGCCAGGGCTCACCCTCGTTTTGCGGGGCAGAGATGGCGGGGGTGTCGGCAATCATCTCGCTCTCTACGAGATTCTTCTTCGTGCCGGCATACATAACCGTTGCCAGCGCATCCATAATGAGTTTGGGATATAGGGTCATGGGGTGTTGGGTGTTGGGTGTTGGGTGTTGGGTGATAGGTGATGGGTCTCTATTGCTCTATGATTTGCATCATTTTCTTCCATGATTTGTCGGCGGTGTATCGACCCTTGGAGCCCTTAGGTACGTAGACCTTGAGCGATGTGGAGGCAGTACCCTTGAATGTGCTGCTGCTGATGGTGGGCGGCACGGGGGCACTGAGCACCAGGTCGCGCAGAGCGATACAGCGGGCAAAGGCATTGCCGCCAATCTTCTTGAGGGCGGCTGGCAGTTCAATGCGCCTCAGTCCGATACACTCGCGGAAGGCTGCACTGCCAATGCTGGTGCATGCCGGTGGAACGATCATCGTGGTGAGCGAGGCGCAGTTCTCGAAAGCATTGTCGCCGATGCTCTTCACCGTGATGGGCAGGGTGATGCCCTGTAGCGATGTACACTGCTCGAAGGCATTGTCGCCGATGCTCTTCACCGTGACTGGCAGCAAGACGACACGCAGGGAGTGGCAGTTGCGGAACACGTCGTCCTCGATCTTCTCAATAAAGCCCTGGATATACACGCTGTCGAGCGACGAGCAGTTCTCAAATACGTCGCTGCCAATATCTTTGGTAAGTTGTGGAATATGAATATTCTTGAGGCTTGTACACCCTTCAAAGGCCTGGTCGTTGATACGTGACAGCGATGATGGCAGTTGGATGTTTGCCAGTGACTTACATTCATGGAATGCACGGGTGCCGATGGTCTTGATGGATTTGGGCAGGGTGACGGCCGTCAGGCTGGTGCAGCCTTCAAATGTTTCGGTGGCGATGGCTTTCAGTTTGCCGTCGATGGTGATATCGGTCAGGCTGGTGCAGTTCTGGAAGGCAGCGCTACCAATCTGTGTGGCATTACCCATCTCGACCGAAGTAAGGCTGGAACAGTTCTGGAAAGCCTCGCTGCCAATAGAGGCCGTCTTTGTCATTTCGATGCTCTGTAGGCTGAGGCATTTCTCGAAGGCGTTGCTACCTATGGCACTAACGGCATCGGGTATCTTCAGTGTCTCTAACGAGGAGCATCCTTTGAAAGCATCATTGCCGATGGCAGTGACCGATTCCGGCAATACGATGTCCTTGAGTTGCTCGCAGCCCTCGAATACGGAGTTGTTGATGCGGTTGATGCTGGCGTTTTCCATGCCGACGCTTTCCAGTGCCTTGCAGCCGTTGAAGGCATCGGCATCAATCAGCGTGACCGTGCTTGGAATCTCTACGGATGTCAGCGATGTGCAGCCCTCGAAGGCGTGGTTATCAATGGTGGTCAGGCCTTCAGGCAATGTGATGGCCTCCAGGCTCTGACAGCCCTTGAAGGCAAACTCGCCTATCTCCTTGACGGTTTCAGCCATGCCCACTTCCCTGAGGCTGGTGCATCCGCTGAAGCAACTGCGGCCGATGGCTGTGATGGTGGCAGGCAGTATGACCACCTCCAGCGACTTGCAGTTGATAAACAGGGCGGTGGGCAACACGTCGGCCTGCGTGCGGAGGCTCCCTTTGCCGTCGGCGATGGTGGCTTCCGACAGGTCGAGGCTGGTGAGCATGATGTCGCCGGCCTTTTTCGGTCTTACGCGTGCGGTCATCGACTGTATGACTTTCAGGTCGTTGCCGTTGAGCGGTCCGCAAATCTTCAGTTCCGACACCGAGAAACGGATGCTGTCGGGCAACTGTGTAGCCAGTTTACCCACGGAGTCAACCGTCACCGTCAACTCCTGTGCCCTTACAGAGCTAAAGATTAAATTAAAAATTAAAAATAATAAACTTATCGTCAGTATTCTCTTCATCTAATATAATTCGTATAATTCGTGTAATTCGTTGTTCTTTTTTCGCCGTCTCGTGTAATTCGTTGTTCTTATTTTGCTGTCTCAAGTGAACTGCGTTTTGAGCGGTGGTAACTGCGGTAGTCGTCGAGTTCTATCTCAATGTCGGGTTCTTCCAGCAGGCCTTCATGGGGCAGTAGGAACTTCAGGTACTTGATGTTCAGCCCTCGGGCCAGCCACATGGACTCGTAGTAGGTCTGTATGGATGCTGCTTCTGCAAGGCTGTTGTCCTTTGTTGCGATGGCATCGCAACATACAGGACTGCAGCCGGCATACAGGTCATCGGTACGCTCAATGACGGGCAGGCGGTTGTGCTCCACCATATAGCAGGTATAGGTGAACAGGAAGTTGGAGTCGGTCTTCAAGTGGATGGTGCCGCTGTTGGTGAGGAATCGGCGGTAGCGCTGCATGAAATAGGTGCTGGTGAGGCGCTTGCGCGGGTTCTTCATCTGCGGGTCGCTGAATGTGAGCCATATCTCCTGCACCTCATCGGGCGCGAAGAAACGGTCGATGATCTCGATGTTGGTGCGCAGGAAGGCTACGTTGGTGAGTTGCTCTTTCAGCGCCTGTGTGGCGCCCGTCCACATGCGTGCGCCCTTGATGTCGACCCCGATGAAGTTCACCTGCGGATAGCGTTTGGCCAGCCCTACAGTGTATTCGCCCTTGCCGCATCCCAGTTCCAGCACGATGGGGTTCTGGTTCTTGAAATATTGCTCTCGCCAATGGCCGCGCATGGCAAACGGCACGTCGCTCATTACCGAATACGGGTATTGAAAAACGTTCTCGTAGGTTTCCATGTCGGCAAACTTTGCCAGTTTTCCTTTGCTCATGTTTTATTTTTTTGCAAAGGTACGGAAAATAATCTGGTTTTGCAAATAAAGACACCAAAAAACGCGCTTCCCTTACAAGAAGCGCGTTTATTAGTTGGTGTTATTACATTCTTGATAGCATCTCCAACACTTTTCGCGAGTTTCTTTCGCGGGTGGCATCAGAGATAAAGAAGAGGTCGATAAGCCACCAGATATCGCAACCGCCGCAGGTGAGCAGTTTGGCGACACCGATGCCAATGTCTCCAATATAGAAACGACTGATACCGTGAATCTGGATGAAAAACTCGCAAACGGAAATTATCAAGGCTGTGGTCGGGTCTTTCACGTCGCTGAAAACGGCCATAGCCATGTTGTAGTCAATGTCCATCAGTCGTTCCCGGATTATGGGGATGGTATCTGGGCTTAGTTTTGATGAGTAAATCACCATTAACCGGTCGGCTTCTCTCTGTTCCATGTCTGATTGTTAATTTAAGAGCACGCTTGGGGAAACGTGCTCTTACTAATGGGGTTAGGATTAAATCTGCGACAGAATCTTCTCTGAGTTGTATTTCTTCGTGCGTCCACCAACGGTGAAAAGGTCGATGAGAGCCCAGATTCCGCAGCCACCGCAGGTGAGCAGTTTTGCAATACCAAGGCCGGTATCTCCCAGCATGAAGCGGTCAATGCCGTAGCCGCCGAGGAAGAAAGCGATGAGAAACATCATGGTACTGCCTTTCAGGTTGGCAAATGCGGCCTGACCAACCCCCTCGTCTGCATCAAGCAGCCGCTCGCGGATGGTTTCAACGTACTCGGGAGCGAGTTTGTCTATATTCACAGAAACTAATTGGTCAACTTGTTCTCTAGTCATAATTGTATTTTTTTAGGGTTAATAATTATTATATGTGTAAGATATTCCTGACGACAAACCACGCTGGTGCCAGTATGCATAGTGCGTAGGTCACGGTGCGTCCCTCCAGTATCTTCCGCCATCGCTGCTGGGTTTCACCGCTCAGGCACAGCCTTTGGATGCCGAAGAGCGTGATGTAGGGAATGAGGATAACCAGCAGGTAGTTGTATCTGATGGCCTCCAGCACCCTGCCGTGCATCATGGCGTGGAGAAAGCGCTGCATGCCACAGCCCGGACAACTCCAGCCCGTTACCGAATGGAACACACATTTTGGAGCCAATGCCGTTTCAACGGGGTTGAACAAGTATAGCAGCGCCAGCACTACGACCGTCGCGGCTATACCCATTGCGAGCAAAGGCTTCCTCAATGTCATCTTAGAAGTTGTTTAAGGACTGGGTGATATTGGCCACACCAACAACTAAGACATAGATAATGCTTCCGATGACACCAATGCCCAGCAGCACTGAACTGATGATGTTGAGTGTCTTGGCTGTGTTGGAGGCTTCCTGTGCACGTAAAAAGCCAGTGTTGTCGCCCAGTTGCAGCATATTGTTCACTTCGTTGGACTTCATCAGTGCGATGATTGACAGCACCATGCTGACAATGCCTGCACATGAGCAGCAAAATACAACAGATACTACCAAGTTGATAATTGACCATGTCTTGTAGTCATTGGGACGCTGAGAGTAGGCGTATTCCTGATTATAGTTCATGATGTTCATTATGCTTAATTTCTATTTGTTTATTATTCAATAACTACGGTAGTCCAGCCGTGCTTGTCTTCTATCTCGCCATACTGGATGCCACGCAGCGTGTCGTAGAGTTTCTTTGACACGGGGCCGGGCTGGTCACCGAAGTTATAGCGCTTGCCGGTGTCGAGGTCGTCTATATAAGAAATAGGTGAGATGACGGCAGCCGTGCCGCAGGCGCCTGCCTCCTCGAAGGTGTCCAGTTCCTCTTCGGGTATGGGGCGGCGCTCCACCTTCATGCCCAGGTCTTCGGCTACCTGCATCAGGCTCTTGTTGGTGATAGAGGGCAGGATGCTGGAAGACTTCGGAGTGACGTAGGTGTTGTTTTTGATACCGAAGAAGTTGGCTGCACCACACTCGTCCATGTATTTCTTCTCCTTGGCATCGAGATAGAACTCGCAGGCGTAGCCTTTCTCATGGGCCAGGTTGTTGGCAAAGAGGCTGGCCGCATAGTTGCCGCCTACCTTGTACTTACCCGTGCCGAGGGGTGCCGAGCGGTCGTAGTCACGGATGATGACGTAGGGGTTGGTGGCGAAGCCGCCCTTGAAGTACGGGCCTACGGGCGTGACAAAAATCAGGAAGAGGTACTCCTTCGACGGATGTACGCCCACCTGCGGGCTGGTGCCAATGAGCAGCGGGCGCAGGTAGAGTGTGGCGCCGCTCTCGTAGGTGGGAATCCACTCCTGGTTCAGGCGCACCACCTTCTTGGCCATCTCGACGAACAGTTCGGTAGGCACCTCGGGCATCATGATGCCGCGGCTGGTGCTTTGCAGGCGTTCGGCGTTGTCCTTTACGCGGAACAGGCGCACCTTGCCGTCCTTGCAACGGTAGGCCTTCAGTCCTTCGAAGGCTTCCTGGCCATAGTGCAGACACACGGCTGCCATGTGCATTTTAATGTACTCGTCGGAGCATACTTCTATCTCGCCCCATTTGCCGTCGCGATAGTAGCAGCGGACGTTGTAATCTGTCGGCATGTAGCCGAATGAAAGGTTTGCCCAATCTAAATTCTTCATATTTGTGTTGTTTATATGATGCGTTCACGCTATTTTTTCAGATTCATAGCGCAAAGGTACGGCAAAAAAATGAAACGGCCAAATTTTTGAGCCTATTCTTTGTCAAGAATCTTTTGGATGGCCTCTTCTGTCTTGGTCAGTTTGTCCTTACACAACGTGATAAGTCGCTGTGCAGCCTTTAGTTGCACGGCGATTTCGTCAATACTGTACTCATCGTTTTCCATCCTGCGCACAATATTCTGCAACTCGGCGAAAGCTTCTTCGTATTTCATTTCTTTTGACATAGCAATTATTTTTAATTTGGTTTGAATTACAATCTAATTTAGTTTGTTTTGCAATCTAATTTAGTTTGTTTTGCAATCTAATTTAGTTTGCTTTGCAATTTAATTTAGTTTGCTTTGCAATCTAATTTAGTTTGCTTTGCAATCATGTTTTGACGGTAGAGCGGACGGTGCCGTTGGCGAGGCGCGTCTCTATCTCGTCGCCAGGGCTGACATCGGCGGTGTTACGCAGGGCATGGCCGTCCTTGAGGGTGATGCTGTAGCCGCGCCTGAGGAGCAGGGCGGGATCCAGGCTCTTCGCCTTTTCCTCGATGAGTTGCAGCCGGTGCTTCTCGGCCAGCAGACGGCGGTCGATAAACAAGGGCAGGCGCGACTCTATCGTTGAGAGCGTTGAGTTGAGCGTTTGGAGTTTGCTGCCGCTACTGTGGATGAGGCGGCTGTAGAGATTGTCGAGGCGTGCCTCGTGACGGGCCTTCACGGTGGAGAAAATCCTTGGTAGTGCGGCCTCAATGGTTGAGAACTGCGCTTTGAGTGTCGAGAGCCGCCCGAGGCTGTAATTGGTAATGCGAGTCTGGGCGTCTTCAATGTCGGCGAGCACATCCTGCAGATGGCTGATAAGGAATTGCGCCGCGGCCGTGGGGGTCTTTACTCTTGTGTGGCTCACCATGTCGAGGATGCTCTCGTCGCGGTCGTGGCCAATGCCGGTGATGATGGGCAGCGGGAAGTTGGCCACGTTCTCGGCCAGTGCTAGCGTGTCGAAGCCCGACAGGTCGGAGGTGCCGCCGCCGCCCCGGATGATGACGACGCAGTCGAATTGAGAGGTGAGAGGTGAGGGGTGAGAGGTGAGAGAATAGATTTGGTTTAGCGCAGCAATAATGCTCTGTTCCACCTGTTCACCCTGCATGATGGCGGGAAACAACTGCGTGCGGAAGGCGAAGGGCGAGTCGGACAGTTGGTTGACGAAGTCGCCGTAGCCGGCGGCGGTGGCACTACTGATGACGGCGATATTCAGGCAGAACAGGGGCAGCGAGAGTTCCTTTTGCAGGTCGAAGACACCCTCGGCCTTCAACTGGCTGATGATCTCCTGTCGGCGGCGGGCCATGTCGCCCATGGTGAACGTGGGGTCGATGTCGGTGACAATCCACGAGAAGCCGTAGGCCTCGTGAAACTGTGCATAGACCTTCAGTCTTACTTTCAGACCGGCGTGGAGCGTCTGTCCAGTTGTACGCTCGAAATAGGGTTGCAGCATCATCCATTGTGAGCGCCAGCATCTGGCCTGGGCGCGTGCCACGGGTGTGTTGGAGCCCTGTTCCTTCTGGATGAGTTCCATATAGCAGTGGCCGCCTCGCTCACGACATTCCGAGAGTTCAGCCTCCACCCAGTATTCTCGGTTGAGGCTATGCTCAATGGTCATGCGCACCAGCGAGTTCAATTCATATAATGATAATGTTTGCATAAATAGATGAGTGCTATATGATGTTTTGTCTTTTGAAATACAGGGAAAAACATGAAAAACAGGGAAAAACCGTTTTATCTGTTTCTATTGTTTTTATCTGTTTTTATTGTTTTTTTTCTGTTTTCCTAAAAAGAATTCTTATACGCCTTCCAGAAGTCGGGCACGCCATAGCCGAGGATGTTGGTGGGCGCATCATACTGGTCACTGCTCTGGCGCACCAACTCAATGATTTCCAAGGCTGTTTTCCCGGGCAATGCCTGCCAGAGACAGGCCACGAGGCCGCATGCCACGGGCGTGGAAAACGAGGTGCCCATGTCGTGAACCAGCGTGCCACGGCCTGAGAGAAGGGCGGCGGGCGCACCTTGGGCCACGATGTCGGGTTTCACGCGGCCGTCCTGCGAGGGGCCGATGCTCGAGAAGGAGGCCAGACGCTGGTTCCTGTCTATCGCACCGACTGTCAGAATGTCATGGGCATCGGCTGGCACGCCGATTTTCTTCCATGGCCCCATGCCGGAGTTGCCGGCCGAGTTGCAGAGTATGATGCCTTTATGCACCAGCATCGAGGCGGCCTTGGAGATGAAGGCCGTTTGTCCGTCAAGGTCCTGCAGGCGGTAGTTATCCTTCGCATGGTCGTAGGCATAGTAGCCCAGCGATGAGTTGATGATGTCGGCCCCCACGGAGTCGGCCATCTCGGCGGCCATGACCCAGTAGTCTTCCTCGATGGGCTGTTCGGTGGCGGGGTCTTCGCAGCGCAGCAGCCAGTAGGAGGCGTCGGGTGCCGTGCCGATGATTACCTCGGGGGCGTAGGCGGCGAGGGCAGAAAAGACCTTCGTGCCGTGGTCTATTTGGTGGTGGGCTGTCTGCTTTGCAGCGTCTTTCCCCTTTCCGGCAATGTTGCCGCATAGAGCGACAAAGTCGTGCATGCCCGCTATCCGGGTGTTCTTAAAGGCGGGGATGCGGTCGTAGTTTTGGAAACCACCGTCGAGGACGGCAATGGTGATGCCGCGGCCCCTGAACCCCGCTTCGTGAAGGCGCACGCCGCCTAGCATCTCTATCTGCTGGCGGGCCATGCCGTAGGGGTCGTTCTTCACCGAGTCCCAGCGGTTGAAGTCGTCGTGTACGTTCCAGCGTACATCCTCGGGCTTGTCGATAGAGTCGGGCGAGACAAACACGCAGCGGCCCTGGCTGACGAAGGGGAAATCCGTCAGGCTTTCCAGCAAGGTGGAGTCGCTGGAGCGGGCAACGACGCTGTTCATCCACCGGCTGCTGCCCACAATCTCTACACCTTTAGCCCTGAGAGCCTGCACATATTGCCGACAGACAGGCAGGTCGGTGGAGTCGACAGACAGTCCCTGGCGATGGCGGCGCTCCAGGCTTTTGCGCGAGAGGAAACGCTGCGGCTTCTCTAATGAATAGGCCGTCGGAGCCTTGTCGGTGAGGGTATAGCGGTAGACGTAGACCTTCTTGCCGGGATATTTGATCTTAGCGGCCGTTGCCGTGAGGCTCGCCAGTAAAACGATGAGTAGGCATATTGCTTGTTTCATTTATACATAGTCTTGGAGTTTGCAAAGGTACGAATAAACGAGTGAAATACAAAAGGAAAACACGTTTTTCTTTAAATCTTTGCCCTAAGTCTTGGTAATGTCGGAAAAAAACACTACCTTTGCACGTGGATTATGGATAATAAGCAGAAAGCACTGGAACTGGGACAGAAGCCTGTGGGACAACTGCTGTGGCAGTATGCCCTGCCGGCTATGGTGGCCATGGTGGCCAGTTCACTCTATAACATTATCGACCGCTCGGTCATCGGACAGGTGGTAGGCCCCGAGGCCATTGCGGGCTTGGGCATCACGTTCCCCTTTATGAACCTGAGTGCAGCCTTTGGTGCTGCTGTGGGCGTGGGGGCATCGACCTGCATCAGCGTGAAACTGGGGCAGCGCGACTACCCGACGGCACAGCACCTGCTGGGCAATACCGTGACGCTCAACCTCGTTGTGGGCCTGCTGTTCATGCTAGTCTGCCTGATGTTTCTTGACCCCATCCTGCGTTTTTTCGGTGCATCGGATGTCACGTTGCCTTACGCCCGCGAGTTTATGCAGATTATCCTGCTTGGCAACATGGTCACCCACATGTATTTCGGCATGAACGCCGTGCTGCGGGCAGCCGGCAAGCCGCGCCACGCCATGTATGCCACGCTCTTCACCGTGGGGTGCAACATTGTGCTGGTCATGGCATTCGTATGGTGGTTCCGCTGGGGCATAAGGGGGGCGGCACTTGCTACCATCCTCTCGCAGTCGCTGGCATTGTGCTGGCAGATGTGGATTTTCAGCGATAAGCGCGAATTGCTGCACCTGAAGCGGGGTATCTATAAGTTGAAGGCCGAACTGGTGCGTAATATCGTGGCCATCGGTGTGTCGCCTTTCCTCATGCAGACCACCTCGTGCATCATCGTGATCTTTATGAACAACCAGTTTGTGCGCTACGGCGGCGACATGGCCGTGGGTGCCTATTCGATAGCCAACTCCATGGTCATGGTGTTCTTTATGTTCGTCATGGGCGTGACGCAAGGCATGCAGCCCATCGTGGGCTATAACTACGGGGCGCAGAAGTACGACCGTATGATGCGCTGTCTGTGGATTGCCATCACCGTGGCTACATCTATCCTCCTCGTTGGATGGGCGCTGTCGATGCTCTTCCCCAGGCAGATGGCCCGCATCTTCACCACCGACCCCGTGCTGCTCGAAATGGCAGCGCGTGGCATCGTGCTCGATATGCTGGTGTTCTTCGTCGTGGGCTCGCAGGCGGTCATCACTAATTTCTTCCAGTGCATAGGCAAGGTGAAAATCAGCATCTTCCTCTCGTTGTCGCGCCAACTCATACTGCTGCTGCCCATGGCCTACGTATTTCCGCTGTTCTGGAATCTCGACGGCGTGTGGTATGCCATGCCCGTCAGCGACTTCCTAGCCTTTGCCTTTACCATACCAATATTGATATGGCATATTCGTAAATTCAAGTCTTATGGACAAACAGATAATCATTAACATCGGACGGCAGGTGTGTGCCGGCGGACTGGAGATAGGCCGACTGCTGGCCGAGGAGTTCCACGCCAAATACTACGACCGCGAACTGCTGAACCTCGCGGCCAAAGAGAGCGGATTCTCGGAGGAGTTCTTCAAGCAGAGCGACGAACGCAAGGGTTTCTTCCGCACGTTCTTCCATCTGCCCTATAGTGGGAACTGGGGAGGCGGCAGCAACTACTATCAGAACAATTTCTCGCAGGAGAGCCTCTTCAAGTTCCAGAGCGATGCCATCATCAAGGCGGCTCAGGAGGGCTCGTGTGTCTTTGTAGGTCGCTGTGCCGACTATGTGTTGCGCGACTTTCCCAACGTGGTCAACGTGTTTATCACGGCATCGCTCGACTCTCGTGCCCGACTTTTCATGAAGGAGAAACAGGTGTCATACGAGGAAGCCATCAAGCGCATACAGTTCGTGGAGCACCGGCGCGCCTCCTATTATAATTATTATACAGGCAAGCACTGGGGACAGGCCGACGGCTACGACCTCTGCATAGACTCCAGCAACATCGGCTCGGTAGAAACCGCCCGTTTGATAGCGGAATATGTGAGAAAGAAATTAAAACTCAAATGAAACGAATCGGCATCATCAGCGACACCCACTCCTACTGGGATCCGAAGTACCTCCATTACTTCGAACCCTGCGACGAAATATGGCACGCTGGCGACATCGGAAGCGTGGAGGTGGCCGAGAAGTTGGCGGCATTCCGCCCTTTCAGGGCTGTCTGCGGCAACTGCGACGGCGGTGACCTGCGACTGATGTACCGCGAGATAAACCGCTTCAAGTGCGAGGAGGTCGACGTGCTCATCAAGCATATAGGCGGCTATCCCGGCAATTACGACCACTCGGTAGTGCGCACGCTCTATACCAATCCGCCCCAACTGTTCGTAGCCGGACATTCGCACATACTGAAAGTAAAATATGACCCAACGCTGAAGTTGCTCCACATCAATCCCGGGGCAGCAGGACTGCAGGGATGGCATAGGGAGCGCACGCTGGTACGACTGACTATCGACGGTGCTGTGTTCAAGGATATGGAAGTGATAACCATAGATGATCCCCGAAGAAGATGAAAGAATATGTCATAGATTTTATAACTGGCACAATAGTTGCTGCTGTTCTTACGTTAATATCATATATCGTGGGCTTCGACAAGACGTGGAACGATGCCGCACAGACTTACGGTATCTGTTTCGTGGTCTATATCGCGCTCACGCTGTTCAGTAAAATAAAAAACAAAAATAAATAACATTATAATTATGAAGAATATCGTCATTACCGGTGGCGCGGGCTTTATTGGAAGTCATGTGGTGCGCCTGTTCGTGAACAAGTATCCCGAGTATCACATCATCAACCTTGACAAATTGACATACGCCGGCAACTTGGCTAACCTCAAGGACATTGAGGACAAACCAAACTATGAGTTTGTGAAGATGGACATCTGCGACTTCGATGCCTTTTATAAACTGATGCAGGACAAGAAGGTTGACGGCATCATTCATCTGGCAGCAGAGAGCCACGTAGACCGAAGCATCAAGGATCCTTTCACCTTTGCTAAGACCAACGTCATGGGTACGCTGTCGCTCCTTCAGGCGGCCAAACTTTACTGGGAGAGCCTGCCCGAGAAATATGAGGGCAAGCGCTTCTACCATATCTCTACCGATGAGGTGTATGGTGCCCTGGAACTGACCCATCCCGAAGGCATCGAACCGCCGTTCACCACCACGGCATCATCTGCCGAGCATCATCTGGCATACGGTGATAAGTTCTTCTTGGAGACCACGAAATATAACCCACATTCACCGTATTCAGCAGCCAAGGCCAGTAGCGATCACTTTGTCAGGGCCTACCACGATACCTACGGCATGCCTGTCGTAGTGACTAACTGCTCTAACAACTACGGTCCATACCAGTTCCCGGAGAAACTGATACCTCTGTTTATCAACAACATACGTCACCGCAAACCGCTCCCTGTCTACGGAAAGGGCGAGAACGTGCGTGACTGGCTCTACGTTGAAGACCATGCACGTGCTATCGACTTGATTTTCCATAAGGGAAAGATTGCCGATACTTACAACATCGGCGGTTTCAACGAGTGGAAGAACATCGACATCATTAAGGTGCTCATTGCTACAGTCGATCGACTCCTCGGCCGCAAGCCCGGCGAAGACCTCGACCTCATCACATACGTCACCGACCGCGCTGGCCATGACCTCCGCTACGCCATCGATAGCACCAAACTCCAGAAGGAACTGGGCTGGGAACCCTCTCTCCAGTTCGAGGAAGGCATCGAAAAGACCGTCCGCTGGTATCTCGACAACCAGGAGTGGCTCGACAACGTCACCTCCGGCGACTACCAGCGCTATTACGACAACATGTACAAAAACCGCTAATGATTCCCGACAAAGCCCATCTCATCGACCTCCCAAAGATTGTCGACCCCCGAGGCAACCTCACCGTGGCCGAGCAACTGAAGAACGTCCCTTTCGACATCGCTCGTGTCTACTGGACATACGACGTCCCCTCTGGCGAGCGGCGAGGCGGTCATGCCCACCGCACCAACGAGGAGGTTATCATTGCCGTGAGTGGCTCCTTTGATGTGATGGTCGATGACGGGCACGGCAACACCGAGACTTACCACCTGAACCACCCCTATCAGGGGCTCTACGTAGGCACCGGTGTCTGGCGCACGCTCGAGGACTTCAGCAGCGGTGCCGTCTGTCTTGTACTCGCCTCCGAACTCTTCGATGAGGACGAGTATCTTTATGAGTACGACGAATTTCTGCAATTCGTCAGTCAGAATGTCGGATAATCGGAATGTCGGAATGTCGTCATAACGAAATAACAAAAAGAAGTGTTTGAAATCATCCCCTACACCCCCGACCTCCACACCGCGTGGAACGCCTTCGTGGCGCAGTCGAAGAATGCAACCTTCCTCTTCGACCGCCGCTACATGGACTACCATGCCGACCGTTTCCGCGACTGCTCGCTGATGGTCTACGACAACAAAGGCCGTCTCTTTGCCTTGATGCCGGCCAATAGGGTGGGGGATATTGTCTACACGCATCAGGGGCTGACCTACGGCGGACTGATACTCGGACCGAAGGCAACGGCTGTCGATGTCTGCGAAGTCATGACGACTATCTTTGGCTACCTCAGCAGCCAGGGTGTATCCAGGGTGATATACAAGGCACTGCCGTGGATATATACGGCCATCCCTTCCGACGAGCCGCTCTATGCGCTCACCGAGGTGTGCCACGCTAAACTCATTTCGCGCGACATCGCCTCGGTCGTGAATCTGGATTGCCGTGTCCCATTCTCGGAACTAAGGCTCAGGGGGAAAAAGAAGGCCGTGCGCCACGGCATCCGCATCGACTTCTCCGACGATTTCACAGCCTTTTGGGACATCCTCACCGATAACCTCCGCACGAAGTATGGTGCTAAGCCGGTTCATACACTGGACGAAATTCTCTTGCTGAAGAGCCGCTTCCCGGAAAACATACTGCTCTGTGCCGCCTTCGAGGGTACGACTATGGTGGCGGGCACGGTGCTTTATCTTACGACGCGCGTAGCAAAAACACAGTATATTTCTGCATCGCCAAGGGGCAAAGAGGTCTGTGCACTTGACCTGCTCTTCATCAACTTGCTCTCATCCCTCACCTCCCACCTCTCACCTCCCACCTCTCACCTCTCACCTCTCACCTCTCACCTCCAGTACCTCGACATGGGCACCTCGGCAATGGATCACAGCACCGAACTGAAACGGCCGCTCATCTTCCAGAAGGAGGGCTTTGGGGCGCGTGCCGTCTGCTATGATACATACGAATGGACACTTTAAATAACATTATTAATTATATAAAAGAAAAAACAATGGATTATAACGAATTGGATTATCAGGCTTATTCTACGGGCCAACAGTTGGATATGTCAGTTGCATTTCCGGTACTGATGAGAAAAGTTTACGTGTGGATGACACTCGCATTGGCCATTACGGGCTTTACGGCCTACGCTGTGGCCACGAATGCCGCCATCAGTGGCTATATGTTCGCTCATCCCCAAATCATCTGGGTGTTCTTCATTGCTGAGTTGGCACTGGTCATCGGACTTTCTGCCGCCATCAGGAAGATTTCCCTCATGGTTGCTACGTTGATGTTTGTGGCCTACGCCGTACTGAATGGTGTCACCTTCGCCTCGCTGTTCTATGTCTACACCATGGGAAGCATAGCAACAACCTTCTTCATCACGGCAGGAACATTCGGAGCCATGTCGCTCGTGGGATTCTTTACCAAGACCGACCTCTCGTCAATGGGTAAGATTCTGCTGATGGCACTCATCGGACTCATCATTGCTTCTATAGTCAATATCTTTGTGGCTAGTTCAGGATTGGAGATGATTGTCACCTATCTCGGTGTACTTATCTTCGTTGGTCTCACCGCGTATGATACTCAAAAAATCAAGCAGATGTTCATGATGGCACCCGATGCCAGTGAGGCCACCCAAAAATATGCTGTCCTTGGAGCCCTGACACTGTACCTTGATTTCATCAATCTCTTCCTCTATTTATTGCGTATTTTTGGTAGAAGAGAGTAATATTATATTATATAATAAGGTGTAAAGATGAAGATTTGTAAACAAACAAGAAAATCTTCATCTTTTTAATGAAAAAATAGTCACAAATATTTGGCAGTTCAAAAAATAGTCGTACCTTTGCATCCGCTTTCGGCTCAAAAACGGGTCTTAAGCAATCAAGGAAGAGTTCTTTGAAAGATTTACATAGACAGAAGTAGTACAAGAAGCGAGTGCGTCTTTGGTTGAGGATTATTAATCGGAGATTGAAGTTTGCACTTGGGTATAAGAAACAAACCGTTTAATTCTTAACTTGATACTG
>JAEEGL013809030.1_pt1 | contig 15209 bp, 15 predicted proteins | sample 9134231 | NCBI WGS metagenome assembly JAEEGL01 (sample SAMN16246548, study PRJNA631951) | gut metagenome | biome: gut microbiome; feature: rumen; material: fiber-attached | host: Bos | place: Iran: Karaj | collected 2018-10 | reverse complement strand
TGTCTCTACCGTATACTCGGCTCCGTTGACGTTCACCTTGATGGTATTGCCTTCACTTTCTCCAATCGTGACGTCGAAGTCGCGTCCGTTGATTTTGAACTTGTACTGTTTCATATCTTTTGGGGGGATTTTCTAAATGTAAAACTCTTGTTGCTCCATGCAGAACCTTCTGAAGGCCTTATTGTAATGATATAAGGCTCGATATCGTGCACGCTCTCGGAGAGGTACAGGTGGACGGCTGCGGCGACAGCTGCATACTCGTCTCCGCAGGACTCCATGTCAAGTGCCAGGGCGACGGCCGCGGCGACTTCGTCCGGCATGTCGGATGCCTTGGCAGGACCGGCCTTGGTCTTCTTGACCTTCTTGGGTTTCTGTCCTTTCTCCCTGTTAAGCATCTTGAACAGAAGGGTGAACAGGCCCCAGAGCAGGGCGAGTGCGCCGAACACCACGCTGATCGAGGTAACTGAAAGGATCAGTCCGTAAGGATCGGTGCGGGCCATCTTCTGGGCGTTGGTCTCGTCGGAAAGATGCTTGTTTATCGTTCCGGGCGTCGGAACGGCAGGGGTGTCCATAAGATTGAACTCCATCTGCCTGAGGTCAGTTGCTACCTTGGCGGCGGACTTTCCCGAAGGCAGGGCAGCAGGGACGCAGAGGGAGTCAACGATGGTCTTTCCGTCGTTGGACACCAGGTAGACCGTGCTTCCTGGAGTCGGGATGAACGAAGTGTAGAATGTACCGTCCGCGGAATTGCCTGAGGCATAGAACACTACGCTCTGCCTCGGGCCAAGGAGGGTCTTCAGGTCACCCTTGGGAATCGGGCTTAGCTGAAGGTCTTTACGGTTGTCCGTAAGGAAACATCCTCCCAGATTGACGGTTCCCTGGGAAGTGTTGAAAATCTCGATCCACGCTCCGCGCCGGCCGTATCCGTCCACGATTCCCGTCGAGTCGCACTCGGGCAGGACTTCTGCGATGATGAGGTCGGACACGTTCTGGGCATAGGCGGCGATGCCTGCGCCCAGGACTGTGAGAAGGATCAGAGTATGCCTTAGTATTCTTCTCATATGTGTCAGAGGGGAAGGTTGTCGTGTTTTTTCGCGGGGATGTCCTGCCGCTTTCCGGCAAGCTGGGTCAGGGCCCTGATGACCCTGAACCTGGTATTCATGGGTTCGATGATGTCATCTATGTAACCCTTCTGCGCAGCCTGGTAGGGGTTGGAGAACAGATCCTCGTACTCTTTCTTGCGGCTGTCGAATACTTCCGCGCGGGCTTCAGGACCGGCGTCCTTCAACTCTTTTGAATAGAGTATGTTGACCGCCCCGTCCGCTCCCATTACGGCGATGCTGGCGCTGGGCCATGCGTAATTGACGTCTCCGCGTAGCTGCTTGCAGCTCATCACGATATGGGCTCCGCCGTAGGATTTGCGAAGGGTCACGGTGACTCTCGGGACAGTGGCCTCGCCATAGGCGTAAAGCAGTTTGGCTCCGTTGGTGATGATGGCTCCGTATTCCTGCTGCGTGCCGCAGAGGAAGCCGGGCACGTCGACCAGGGTGACGAGCGGAATGTTGAAGGCATCGCACATCCTGACGAAACGGGCCGCCTTGCGGGACGCGTTGATGTCCAGCACTCCGGCGAGCACCGCCGGCTGGTTGGCCACGATGCCGACGGACTTTCCGTCCATATGTGCGAATCCTACTATTATGTTCTTGGCGAAGTCCTTGTGTATCTCGAAGAAATCTCCGTCGTCAACTATGCTTTGGATGACGGCGTACATATCGTAGGACTTGTTCGGATTGTCGGGGATTATATGGTTCAGGGCCTCGTCAGTCCTGGAAACAGGGTCGGAGGTAGGACGCACGGGCGCTTCTTCCATATTGTTCTGTGGGAGGAATGAAAGGAGCCTCTTGATGGTGGCTATGCCCTCCTGCTCGCTGTCGGCGGCGAAATGGGTGACTCCGCTCTTGGAGGCGTGCACGGAAGCTCCTCCAAGCTGTTCCTGGTCCACTTCCTCACCGGTCACGGATTTTACCACAGCGGGCCCTGTGAGGAACATATACGAGGTATTCTTGACCATCACCGTGAAATCGGTAAGGGCGGGAGAGTAGACGGCTCCTCCGGCGCAAGGTCCGAAAATTCCCGATATCTGGGGAATCACTCCCGAAGAGAGTATGTTCCGCTCGAAGATTTCACCATATCCCGCAAGGGCGTCGATACCCTCCTGGATCCTGGCTCCACCGGAGTCGTTGAGACCGATTACGGGAGCCCCGGCCTTCAGGGCGAGGTCCATGACCTTGCAGATCTTTTCGGACATGGTCTTGGAAAGGGATCCTCCGGAAACAGTGAAATCCTGCGCGAAGACATACACTGTACGGCCGTCTATCGTTCCGCATCCGGTAACGACTCCGTCACCGTCGGGATGGCTGCCGTCCATTCCGAAGTTGGTGCAGCGGTGCTGCACGAACATATCGTACTCCTCGAAACTGCCTTCATCAAGCAGGAGCGCGAGCCTCTCGCGCGCTGTCAGCTTGCCCTTGGCGTGCTGCGCCTCAATCTTGTCCTTGCCGCCTCCAAGCCGTGCGGATTCCCTTCTCGCGACCAATTTAGCGATGTTGTCCTGTTGTATGCTCATATAAATGTGTCTTATATCGCAAATATACCTATAAATAATCAAATAAAGAAATCGTAAATGGAGAAAAACTCCCTTATTTGCTTATGTAGAAATTGATTTGTATATTTGACCGGTTATCATAAACTTTTTCTTTGAATGTTTTTAAAAATTGAGAATATGAAATCCGTTGTTTTGAAATCATTGGCGGTGCTTGCACTCTCTGCCGGTGTCTCTTTCGGCGCTCTTGCGCAGAACAATAACGTTTCCGAGACAGCCCAGAAGGTGCAGGAGCACAAGGATGCCGTTGAGGATGCCGCCCGCAACCACAAGGAGCAGATGAGGGAGAGCAAGTCCAACATCCGTGAAAGCAAGTCCGAGATCGAGGAGATCCAGAAGCGTATCGACAAGATCAAGGAGTCCCAGAGATTGTACAAGACATCAGTCAAGCAGAAGAAGGAGGCCATTTCCCTCCGCAAGGATGCGGCCAAGCTTCAGAAAAAGGCTTTTGCCGTCGATGGCGGCGTCTCAAAGGCTGAGAAACGTGAGCTCAATGTCCTCCAGGATGAAATCAAGAGGATGGAGAAGGACCTCAAGGTCGAGCAGCAGAAACTTAAGGATGTCAATGCTGAGATCAGCAGGGAAAAGAAGCTCATAGCTCAGGAGAACAAGCGGATACAGCTTGAGAAGAAGGCTATGAACGTGACCAAGAAGGACCTCAAGAACAGCGAAAAGACCCTCAAGAGCAGCGAAAAACAGCTGAAGGAGGAGGAGAAAGCGGCGAAGGCCGAGGCCGAAGCTGCAGCAAAGGAAGCTGCTGCCGTGGAAGCGGCGCAGAAAGCTGCCGACAAGGCCGCCGACAAGGCTGAAAAAGCTGAGCAGAAGGCTGAAAAGACGTCTGAGAAAGCCGCTGAGGTCGATCCGGGCGCAACTCCCGCTACCGACTCGGTCGAAGTCGCTCCGGCAGTACCGGCTGAGTAATACATTACTTAGCCAGCCTTATTCTTCGTCTTCGGGGAGAACGATCTGTTTGTACTGGTTTTTGCGTTTGAGCCATCTTTCCCTGGCATACTGCTGCATATCCGTAACCGTATCGTTCTCATCGATGATTTCCATTCCAAGGATAGTTTCGATGATGTCTTCCAGGGTGATTATGCCCTGGAAGCATCCGTATTCGTCGATGATCAGGGCTATCTGGTCCTTTGACTCAAGCAGGGATTCCCATATGTCCGCCACGGAGGTCTCCTCTCCGAATGCCGCTATCTGACGCTTGATCGAACTGAGCGTCGTGGTGAACTTGTCTTCGGCGAGATTCTCGAGCACGTCGTACCTAAGGACATATCCGGTGATGAATTCCGGGGAATCGCTGTAAACCGGGATCCGGGAATTGTGGGAAAGCGATTCCTCCTTGTAGAACTCCTTGAGGGTCATGCTTTCAGGCGCGATGGCGGCGACCACCCTCGGGGTCATCACGTCGTAGGCCTTTATGTCGTCCAGCTTCAGGATGTTCTGGATGACCTTGTTCTCGGAATTGTCGATTTCTCCCTCTTCCTCGCCGATATTCGCCATGGCCGAGACCTCCTCACGGCTTACGGTCGTGTCGGGCTCGTCCGAAATGGCGTTGTTGAACTTTTCGATCAGCCAGACGATGGGGAAAAGCAGGAAAATCAGCGCCTGCATTATCCTGGAGAGCCACAGCAGGCCTTTCCAGTGCGACGTTCCGATGTTCTTCGGGACTATCTCGGAGAAAACCAGGATCAACAGCGTCATAATGGCCGAAACCAGTCCGAACCATTCGCTCCCGAAGATAAGGGTCGCCTGACGGCCGACTCCGGCCGCGCCGATCGTATTGGCAATGGTGTTGAGGGAAAGAATCGCAGCAAGCGGGCGGTCCGGGTCCGTCTTCATCTTCATGAACAGGGCTGCGTTCCTGTCCCCCTCGTCCTCTTTCATCGAGATGTAGGAGAGGGGAGTGGACATCAGTACGGATTCCAGAAGGGAGCAAATGAACGATACGCCCATTGCTCCCAACAAGAATATGAGGAGAAGTGCCAAGTGACTATTCCTCAGAAGGTTTCAGTGTCGAGTAAACGTGAGTTACGTCCTCGTCGTCCTCGAGAAGGCCGGTAAGCTTGTCGAGAGTGGCCCTCTGCTCGGGAGTGACGTCCTTGAGGTCTACGTTCGGAATCTGCTCGAAACCTCCTGATACGAGGTCGTAGCCGGCATCCTCGATGTATTTCTGGATCTGGCCGTAGGAGGCATAGTCTCCGTAGATGGAGATCTCGGAGGTGACGTTCTCGTCCTCGTCCTCGATTTCCTGGCGGAAAACTTCCTCGGCGCCATAGTCGATGAGCTCAAGCTCAAGTTCGTCCAGGTCGATGGGCTTTGAGGGGTCTTCCTTGATGCGGAAAACGCACTTGTGGTCGAACATGAATGCTACGCTGCCGCTCGTTCCGAGGGAGCCTCCGCATTTGGTGAAATAGCTGCGGACATTCGCTACGGTGCGGGTGTTGTTGTCGGTCGCGGCCTCTACGAGGTAGGCGATGCCGAAAGGACCGAATCCTTCGTAGATTATCTCCTTGAAGTCGCCCTGCTTGCTCTCGGTGGCCTTCTTGATGGCGCGCTCGATGTTCTCCTTGGGCATCTGCTCGGCCCTGGCCTCAGCCATGAGGGCCCTCAGGCGCGGGTTGCCGGTCACGTCGGGACCGCCCTGCTTCACCGCTACGGTTATTTCCTTGCCAAGCTTGGTGAAAGTGCGGGCCATGTGGCCCCACCTTTTCATCTTCCTTTCCTTGCGGAATTCAAACGCTCTTCCCATAAGTCGATGTTATTTGGCGAATTCGATGCGGGTGATGTACTTGTCGATATCCATTCCCTCGACGGACTGGGGATATTTGTCCTTGATCACCTTGTAGCACTCGACGGCTTTCTCGGGCTGCTCGGTCTTCTCGAGGCAGATGCCTTCCTTGAGGAGGTAGGTTGCAGCGAAGACATTGTCAGCCTTCGCGGCTGCCTTCGCATACCAGGAAGCCGCAGTGTCATATTCTTCAAGTCCGACATATGCGTCACCGATGCATCCGAGGGCCCTGGCGGCGAGGATGGCGTCCTTGCCGGTGTATTTCTTCAGAGCCTTGATGGCGGCCTCGTATTCACCCTCGTTGAGGGCGCTTATGCCTTCGTAAAGGTAAACGCTCTTGCCTGCCTTCTTGCCGTAACGGCGTGCGATCTCCTCGAAGCCGGCGTAATCGTCGTTGCCTTCGAGAGCCTCCTTGTAGTTACCCTCGGCGAAAGCCTGCTCTGCATGGAAGAGCTCGCTGGCCGCCTTGGCCTTGCGGGGCTGGAGATAGAACCTGGTGTAGCAAAGGATGATGAGAGCTATGACCAGAAGCACCGTAAGGGCGCCGATGATGATGTTCTTGTACTTGTCGAGAAATTGTTCTGTCTTGGACGCCGCCTCTACCATATTCTGCTGCATGGCGTCCTGATTCTGTTTCTTTGTTGCCATATCTTATTTGATTTCTTTCTTTTTCGATAACAGTCCGCAAAAATACGAATAATTCATCAAAAGAACAAGAATCTAATCTTAAACATATTTGCTATCTTTGCAGAAAGTGGTTTATCGATATGCCCGTCCTCAAGAAAATAACGGTGCGGGATTTCCGCAACATAGCATTCCAGGAGCTTGAATTCTCGCCGAACGTCAATTGCATCAGCGGCAACAACGGCGAGGGAAAGACCAACCTCCTCGATGCCGTGTACTATCTGTCGATGACCAAAAGCGCGTTCGGGATCCCCGAGAAGTTCAATATCCGCCACGGCCGCGACAGTTTCGCCATCGGCGGGACATATGTCATGGACACCATCCCGGAAGCCCGTTTCGCCATCGAGGTCCTGTCTTCCGGGGAGAAGAAACTCTCCCGCGACGGGAAAGCCTGCAAGAAGATTTCTTCCCACATAGGCCAGCTGCCGGTAGTGATGGTGTCGCCTTCCGACATATCGCTGGTGAGCGAGTCAGGGGAAGAAAGGCGCCGTTTCGCCAACGCGGTTTTGTCCCAGATGGACCCGATGTACCTCTCCGCAATACAGGATTACAACCGGCTCCTGGCGCATCGCAACCGCCTCCTCAAGGAAGAGGACCCGGACGATGACCTGCTCTCTTCGATTGATGCTGCGATGGAGCCGTCCGCCGAGAAGGTGGCTGCTTCCCGCGCGGCTTTCGCCGAAAGCTTATCTCCCGCAGTATCAAGTTATTACAGTATGCTTTCCGGCGGCAAGGAGAGCGTGCTTGCGACATATTGCCCGGATCTTGGCGGGAAGAGGCTGACTGAAGTTTTCGCAGCCCGCCGGAGCCGGGACCGGGCCCTCGGATATACATCTGCCGGTATCCACAGGGACGATTTCTCTTTCACTATGGACGGCTATCCGATCCGCCGCTGCGGCTCCCAGGGCCAGCAGAAATCTTTCCTCGTGTCTCTTAAGTTCGCCCAGTACGAAATAATGAAAAAGGCCTCGGGATATCCACCGATGCTGCTTCTGGACGACGTCTTCGACAAACTTGACCTTGAACGTATTTCCAATCTGGTATCGCTGGTTTCGGGGAACGATTTCGGACAGATTTTCATAACGGACACAGACCGCAGCCGCCTCAGCGCGATAGTGGACCGCCTGACCGAGGACAGGGCCTATTTCGAGACGGTCGGAGGGGAGTTCACCAAAACGGCCTGACCATGGGACGACAGCCATCCAGACTTGCCCGTAAGGAGCCCCTTGCCATGGATGCCGTCGTGGCGGCGTATGTCCGCTCCATGCATCTGGAAAAAGGACTCGACGAACGCCGCATTTTCGTTGCCTGGGATGAGGCATCGGGGGCCGCCCCCTATACCCTCAACCGATCGTTCAGAGGCGGAACCCTTTACGTAACCATCTCATCTTCAGTGGTTAGGAGTAATCTGTTTTTCCAAAGGGCCGAGCTTGCCGAGAAGATAAACGCCATCCTTGAAAAAGATTCCCTGTACACGGGAAGCGGCGGCCCCGCCCCCGTCAAGAAGATTGTCCTGAAATGAAAATAGTCTGCGACGATGCCATACCATTCCTGAAGGGAGTGTTCGAGCCTTATGCCGAGGTCGTTTATGCAGAAGGATCGGCGATATGCCGGGAGACTATTTCCGGAGCTGACGCCTTGCTCGTAAGAACGAGGACGCGTTGCAATGCCGCCCTTCTGGAAGGTGCGTCAGTGAGGGCCGTGGCGACCGCTACCATCGGGACTGACCACATTGACGTTCCATGGTGCCTCTCCCGCGGAATCACAGTGGATTCGGCGCCGGGCTGCAACGCCCTCGGAGTAATGGATTACGTGATGACTGCGATATTCGCCGTAGCCGACCGCAAGGGATTGGAAGTCAGCGGGAAGACACTCGGAATAATCGGCTCCGGACACGTAGGCTCACTGGTTGCCGATGCTGGAAGGAAACTCGGATTCAGGGTGCTTGAGTGCGACCCGCCGAGGGCCCGGAGGGAAGGCCCGGAGGGGTTCGTTAATCAGGAGGAACTGCTCTCGGAATCTGACATCGTGACCCTTCACATACCGCTGGATGCGACTACGAGGGACCTTGCCGGAAAGGATTTCTTCCGGAGGATGAAAGAAGGTGCTTTATTTATTAATACTTCACGCGGCGAAACCGTGGATGAAGATGCTTTGATCCAGGCAGTTCCGAGGCTCGGAGCTGTGATAACGGATACCTGGAGGGGAGAACCCGTGATCAATCCAGGACTTGTCGCGGTGTCTGACATAGCGACTCCTCATATCGCAGGATATACTCTCCAGGGCAAGGCTGAAGGCACCCGGATGGCAGTCAGGGCGCTCGCCCGAAGGCTGGGCATAGTCCCTCTGATGGATTTCAATCCCGTCGATGCGGCGCCTCCGAGGCCCGTGCTCCGACTGTCGGGGGAGAGCCCTGAAAAAATTAATGAGGTTTTACAATATAATTATCCTATATTTACGGATGATTACGCCCTTCGTGCCGGGATTACCGGATTTGAGAAGCTCCGCACGGGGTATTCGTACAGGAACGAATTTTTAATTGACTGATAACCACATAATAGCGATGATGAAACTGGATGACCAGATTGAGAAATTCCGTAAAGGTTTTCCCTGGATGAAGATTATTTCGCCAGCTACCCCGGAACGGGGCATCACGGTGCTTTCTGAAGACGAGGTCCGCGCCGCCGCGGAATATGCCCTCAATGCGCCTATGGCAGGCAAGTGCAAGTTCGTACCGGCTTCAGGCGCCGCTACGAGGATGTTCAAGGATATTTTCAAGGGCCTGGATACCCTGGAGGGAGGATCGGACGTGGAGCCCGGTTCGCCTGCGTACAAGCTTGCTGAAAACATCGGCAAGTTCGCTTTCTACTCCGAGGCCCTCTTCGGCCACGCCGCCGACACTCCCGAGTGGCGCCGCAGCGTGCTTTCAAAAGTCCTGACACCCGAAGGCCTTTCCTATGGGACATCTCCGAAGGGAGTGGTGCTTTTCCACCGCTACCCATCGGGAGAGGTGCGCACTGCGATAGCTGAGCATTTGGTTGAGGCTCAGGAATATATGCGGAATCCTGACGGTACCTGCAGGATAGTCGTCACGGTCTCGCCGGAGCACGAGAACCTGTTCAGGGGGGTGCTGGACAAGATAGTTCCGGAGTTTGAAAAACGATACGGAGTCAAATATGATATCAGCCTGGTGTTCCAGGACAAGGCGACCGACACGGTCGCGGTGGACCTGAAGAACCGTCCTTTCCACAAGGAGGACGGCACCCTGCTGATGCGTCCCGCCGGACACGGCGCCCTGATATACAATCTTGACAAGATTGAAGACGAGGTGGTTTCAATCAAGAACATAGACAATGTCGCTGTCGAGTCCCTGCTGCCCGTGACGGCGCTGTATAAAAAGGCCCTGATGGGTACGGCGCTGAAGTTACGGGACAGGATATTCGGCTACCTGAAGCGCTTCGATGCCATTTCAGATACATCTTCCCCTGAATGCCATGTGCTCTGCAACGAGGTTGAGGACTTCCTCGACCGCAAGCTTTGCATCCAGGTCCCGCTGACCCGTTCCAGGGCGGAGAGGGCCCAGCTCCTCCGCTCAAAGCTCGACCGTCCGATAAGGGTGTGCGGAATGGTACGTAACCAGGGTGAACCCGGCGGAGGACCTTTCATAATCTCCGACAAGGACGGATGTTCATCGCTGCAGATACTTGAAAGCGTGCAGATCAACAAGGAAGACCCTGGCGCGGCGGGAGCCCTTTCCCGTTCCACGCATTTCAATCCCGTGGACATCGTCTGCTGCCTGAGGAACTACAAGGGAGAGAAGTTCAACCTGCTGGACTATGTCGATGAGGATGCAGGGTTCATCAGCTCGAAGAGCTATATGGGCAAGGAGATAAAGGCCCTGGAACTTCCGGGCCTATGGAACGGCGCCATGAGCGGATGGAACACCGTTTTCGTGGAAGTTCCGCTCGAAACTTTCAATCCCGTCAAGGTGGTCCTGGATCTCCTGAGGCCGGCGCATCAGGGTTGCTGACGCCGTTATGCCCAAGGTCAGTGTCATAATAGTTTGCATGAACAGGCTGGACCTTCTGTTTCCGTGCCTGGATTCGCTGCAATCCGGAACGGCAGCTGACACTGAATACCTGGTGGTGGCATATCTTTTCAACGAAGAGAACCTCGCCTTGCTAAGAAGCCGTTATCCTTGGGTAAGTGTAATCGTAAGTGATTCTATAAGAGGCTTTTCCGAGAACAATAACCTCGCTCTCAGGCAGGCCTCGGGAGAGTTCTGCCTGATAATCAATGACGATACTTTGCCAGCTCCGGGACTCATCGACAATCTCCTGGATGACTTCCGCTCCCTCGGCGACGATGCGGCGGCGGTAAGCCCTAAGATCGTCTTCCCGGACGGGAAAGTGCAGACCCTCGGCCGCGCCCCGTGGACCATGTGGCGCTATATGAAGCATTATCTGCATCTTGTCGATGAGACTGTCCCCGGGCCCTGGACCATGAAGACGGGGCTCTTCAGGACCTGGACCCTCAACGGCGCGTGCTTCCTCGCGAAGACGGCCCCTTTCAGGGAGGCCGGATGGTTTGACGAGAGATTCGTATTCACTCCGGAAGACATCGCCCTTGGGCACAGGTTCAACGATATGGGTTATACGGTATGGGCTGATTCCAGGGTATCGCTCACCCATCTTGCCGGTGGAACCGTCTCCCCGATGGAGAGAGTCATCAAACCGGCAAGAGTGAAGGGCGCCCTCGAGTTCTATTCGTCCGGATCGCGGGCAAAGCGCTTTCTGCTTGCAAGTTACATATGGACAGTCGAGTCATTGCGTAAAGTAAAGTACTTATTCCGGGACCGCTCCGACCCCACCTCGCGCAATGCCATCATGTTCGATACCGCAGAGAATGTGGCCGGCTGCGTGTTCTCCAGCCTGACGCCCCGGGAAACTTTCCTGTCCCTGATGGAGAAATATAAAGGATGAAGATACTGGCCGTCATAGTGACCTACAACGGGATGCCGTGGATAGGGAGGTGCCTGGGTTCGCTTGAAGAGTCCCGGCTCCGCCCTGAAATCCTTGTTGTGGACAATGCTTCCGCTGACGGGACTCCGGACTGGATCAAGGACAATCATCCTTCTGTAAGGCTTGTCAGGAACACATCCAATGCCGGTTTCGCCGCTGCGAACAATATCGGCCTGGAGATTGCCCTGAAAGAGGGCTTCGACGCAGTTTACCTGATGAACCAGGATGCCTGGGTGGAGGACGGGACTTTAGGTACTCTGGCAATGGCTTCGGATGCCGCGGAGGACTTCGCGGTACTATCGCCGCTACAGATGAAGCTTGGATATACAGGATATGACAATCTTTTCGAAAAGAATGTATTAAGCAAGATTGACTCAAGCAATGATTTAGATAAGTCAAAGCCGGTTGAAGTGCCCGTCGTGATGGCGGCGCACTGGTTCATACCGGTCCGGGCGCTCCGGAAGATAGGTCTTTTCGCCCCAATTTTCCCGTTCTACGGTGAAGACGACAACTGGTGCGACAGAGCGCGGTTCCACGGGCTGAAAGCGGGTGTCGTCCTCTCTGCCAAGGCCGTCCATGACAGGGGAGAGAGAAGCGAGGAAAAAGAGCGCGTCATCTACCGGAATTACTATATGGGCTCCCTTCGCCGCCTATGCGACATCAACCGCCCCCTTTGGGAAAGATGGCTCTACGTCCTCGCATTTACCTTCGTCAAAGCCTTCAAATACAAGTCATTCCATGTGTTCTCACGTCTCTGGAGCATTTGGGGCCTGCGCTCTGAAATACTCCGTACACGGGAAGAAACTGCCCGCGAAAGCGCCTTTATCAAATCTCACTGAAAGCCTGATTCCTTGGAACCTTTAATTGAATGGCTGTTTTCCAGGAACCCTTTCTGTTTGAACGGCTGTACCCTTGGATCCTTTTGTTTGAGGGAGAATCAGGAAGGTCCGATATGCCGCGATACTATCTCGTGCAAAAGGCCTTTATGGTAGCCAAGATGTATCTCTGTGATTGTTCCGTCGGGATCGACAAGGACGAAGACAGGCAGCCCTCCCTGGTCGTATGCCCGGATGCTGCCCGCCTGCTGTGCCGGGTCACGCCAGTTGTTCCAGGTGATTCCGTGTACGGCGGAAGCCTCTTTCCATCCTTCCTCTCCGTCAACGTTGATGCTTACCACAGAAAGGTCTTCGAATGATGCATCCCCTGCCAGCTCGGCGAGTTCCGGCACGGCAATTATGCAAGGTAAGCAGCCGAGGCTCCAGAAATCGACGAGGATCCACCGGCCGGAGAATTCGGTTAAGATATGTGCGGCGCCTTCCTGATCCAGGTACTCATAGTCTGGAACTGATTCTCCTACTGATACTTGTGCAATAATCTGAAGATAATTCATAATTGATTTTCCAAGCGGGGACTCTTTCTGTTCTTCCGTCAGGCGGTCCAGGATGCGGAGGACGGCATCTCGGTGAGTGTCATCTCCGTCAGCGACATCAGCGGCAAGAGTTTCCAGTTCGTTCAGTGCGAAATCGCCGATCGGCTCCGTTTCCAGGAGAGATATCTTTTGCATTGTCAGGCGGTTGCTGATACTGTCCATTATTGCCATATCTTCATTACGGACAGCTCTCAGGGAGTCCCTGATGCTTTGTGGCTTGCCGGCGCTTTGCCGCATCTCGTTCAGGACTGTGAACTGGCGCAGGAAATGGTCCTGGAAACCTTTCCAGTCATCAAAAGACATTTTTGATAAGAACCGCTGGCGGAGTTTCTGGTCTTTGACCTGACTTTTGATCCTTGCAGTGTAAAGATACCTGCCCTCGCCGCAGATCCTGACCCTGGCTCCTTCCTGCAGATATATATCCGGACCATAGCACAGAATATCAGCATTATTCTTATCGTGAGACCGTATCAGCTGGATAAGATATCGGGATTCTCCTTCGGGAAGAGAATCCAGACGGAAACTGAATCTTTCGTTTTTCAGAGTGTCATTCAAATAATCACTTGCCGCATCACCGGAGTAATGCATCAACAAAACGGTAATGCTGTCGTCGGGAGCGAAGCCCCTGATCCGACCCTCAATCAGGGCACCTTCAGGGGAAACTCTTGACGAACAGCCAGATATGATTATGAGTAAAGCAGCAATGGGAAAAAAGGCAAGAAACTTTTTCATAAGCGGGCACAAATTAACAAGCGAAAATAAAAAAAACGGCAATTAATCAAATACCAGGTCCGTTTTCCAGCAATCCGGCAAGTATCCGCCCGGCTATTGTGCAAGGTCCCGAGCCCGTTCTGCCACGAAAGGACCGTAGGGGGCCGTAGAATCCTTTCGTGGCGTTGAAACGGGCCTTTCTTCGGAAAAAGCTGTCACGAAAGGACTGCGGAGGGTTGTATGATCCTTTCGTGGCAGGGCAGGGAGGAAGGAAAAGGTTGCGTCTAAAGAAAAAGTTGCAAAGGACTTGAAAGATTATTTGTTTTTTCATTAGGGTCTGCTATTTTTGTAGTAAGAAAAGCGTTTCTTGAGTGGCGTATGATCCGGATTGGGATTTGTGCCGGAGGAGACGGGAAGAAATAGAAATGCGTATATGAGAAAGACGGTTCATCTTTGTCTTTCGTCCCACGACGAAGTAATGTATCGATGCGAGGAGGATCTCATTATGGGGTTCAACTGCCTCGCGCTTGCAGTTCTGTCCACTGAGTCCAGGCTGTTGGGAGAAGGATTTATGACGACCCACCACCACGGCCTTGTACAAACTGATGTCCCCGATGAGGTTATGTATCGGAGCAGATACGCATTCTCACGGTATTTCAACACAAAGTACTGTCGTAAGGGAAGGCTTGGTGAAAGGGGGTGGTTCGGCTTGGAAATGGAAGGCTTGCATCATATTACAGCAGCGTTGAATTATATTCTCCGGCAGGGACTGCATCACGGTCTCTCGTCAACCCCTTTCGAGTACCCTCATTGTTCGGCTAATTCTTTTTTCCGTAAGGAGTTGGGAAAAGTTGGCAATCCGATCCTAATCAAGGATTCCGACAGGCATCTGTATCTTCCCAGAAACATAAGTCTGCCATCTGACAAGTACCGAATGTCAGATAAAGGATTGCTGTTGAGGGAAGATATCATTGACACTGCATATGTTGAAGAAATATACATCACTCCTCGAAACTTCCTTTTCCAGATGAACAAGCCGAGTGATGGAGACCGGGACGTCAGGGAACAAAAGGAAGAAAATGACTCTCCTCCGGTAACTATGGAGAAAATAGAATACGGAGTATCAGAGTTCGACTCCAAGGAAGCTAGGATTTTCGAACAGGGGAGGGTGGACAGAAACCGGATGACAGATTTGGAGCTCTGTTCCGTAGTAGATGGTCAGATAGTCCCGCGTTATTTCAAGGGTGCTACGGAAACTTCACTTTATTTGTTGCCGGAATCTCAGCGTGCGAGCATCTGTGAAATGCTTTGGAATGAATCTCGACAAGCTCGTTTCGCAAAAGTTCCCGGGAAATTCCTGTCAGGAAAATACGTAACAGAAGCACAGTTGCGTCGCTGCTTATGCGTTCGCTAACAGCAACGTGTCACGAAAGGACTGTAAGGGGGCGCAGAATCCTTTCGTGGCGTTGAAACGGGCCTTTCTTCGGAAAAAGCTGTCACGAAAGGACTGCGGAGGGTTGTATGATCCTTTCGTGGCATGGCAGGGAGGATGGATGGGGCGAACGGGAAGAAGTGGCAGGGGAAGAAAGGATGGAAGAAGTGGCGGGGTAAGAAGGGATGGAAATAGGGGAAGTGCCTGACGTTTGGAAAGATGGCGCCCGTGATTAAACAGGTGTCTATTATATTCTTTGATTTGCAACAATTATTTACTATTTTTGCAGATTGTAAATAAACGGATTCATCAATTCGTAATCAAGAGATATTTATGGCATTCAGTGATATAATCAAGAAGATATTCGGCACCAAGTCTGACAAGGATATGAAAAAGATCCAGCCGGTCCTTGACCTGGTGCTTGAGGCGTACAAGGAGATAGATACCCTTTCAGATGATGAACTCAGGGCCCG
>JAEEGL012064378.1_pt1 | contig 15209 bp, 13 predicted proteins | sample 9134231 | NCBI WGS metagenome assembly JAEEGL01 (sample SAMN16246548, study PRJNA631951) | gut metagenome | biome: gut microbiome; feature: rumen; material: fiber-attached | host: Bos | place: Iran: Karaj | collected 2018-10 | reverse complement strand
TAGTGGATATGAATCATGATGAGTTGCGGCAATGGTACTACCTACCTGGAACCGACGAACAAGGGCGCGTCACCAGACTGATGGACAAGGAAGTGATGTCGCAGCTGGGTAGAGAAACAGGGCTTTTAGTTCCCATGTCTATAGCTTGCAGTGTGGAACAGGAAACAATAATCGACATTCCGCTGCCATGGATTGTAAAACCATTAGTCAGCAAGGATGGGGCTAAAACTGATATAGAACGCATCTATACTGCAGAACAATGGAAAAAATATAGTAAGATTCATCGGCTGGATGTTCTGGTACAGCAGCTTATCGACAAGGATTTTGAGTTTCAACTGATAGGGCTTTCCCTAAGAGGTGGTGAGGATGTCATCATACCAGGTGTCAGTCATGTCATCCGTCCGTCTGCCACAACCAATACCGGCTTCTTGTATTATACATCACTTGATAGTTCATTCCAAGAGGTTCTTGTTAGAAGCAAGGTTTTTCTTAGGACTACAGGTTATTCTGGACTCTTTAGTATTGAGTTTCTCAGAGGCAAAGACGGTAAGGATTACTTTATGGAAATCAATTTCCGAAATGATGGGAACGCTATTTGTGTGACTGCTGCGGGAGTCAACCTTCCGTATATTTGGTACTTATATCATACTGATGGTGACTACAAGAGAGAACTGGCGGAAAGCCAGGTGAAGTCAGTTTACGTGATGCCAGAATTCGAGGACTTTAGCTTGGTGATACATAGACATCTTTCGCTATTCTCATGGATGAAAGATATTCTCCATACCTCTCGTTTTATGGAGTTTGACAGACATGACATGAAGCCTTTTTGGAGCCTTTTGGCTACTTCCATGAACCGATGGTTAAAAAAACTTTTACATTTCCCATCAACAAATTGCAATGAGTAGGAATTGGATAGCCCATAATGTAGTTTTTTTATGGACATTGGCCATTGCTATTGGTATAATTGTGTTCGGTGCGACATATAGTAGCGTGTTGAGTAATATTTCCGATAAACTTATGAGCTGGGTGAGCCATAATTTCGGTTGGTTCTACATCATGTCAGTGGTAACTTTTATAGGCTTCTGTTTATGGATATCTCTTAGCAAATATGGTAAGATAAAACTTGGGAAAGATAATGAGGAACCTGAGTTCAGCACATTCTCATGGTATGCTATGCTGTTTTGTGGTAGTACAGGTATCGGATTGGTGTTTTGGAGCATAGCAGAGCCTTTGTCGCACTATGCAGCACCTCCTTTCGGTATAGAGGCAGGGACCATTAAGGCGATAGACTTCTCTATAAGAACCTGCTATCTTCACTGGGGCATTACCCAGTGGGTTTGTTTTGCAATAGTAGGTTTGGGTGTTGCTTATTTCCAGTTCTGCAAAGGCAAGAATGCGCAGTTGAGCAACCTGTTGTCACCTCTAGTGGGGGATAAACTGACCAACGGATGGTTCGGAAAGTTTATTGATGGTTTCTCTGTCGTAGTTTCTTTTGCGGGTGTTGCCACTTCTTTAGGATTAGGCGTGGCTCAAATGTGCGGTGGATTGAATTATCTTTTTAAGATACCTCAAACCGAAAATACCATTTTGACCATCATTATACTGATAACCTTGGTGTTTGTTATAAGTGCCATAACTGGCGTTTACAAAGGTATTAAACTTCTCTCTAATCTGAACACCTATCTGGCATTGACGCTACTCCTATTAGCATTTATCGTCGGTCCCAAGATTACTATTCTTAACAACATGACCAACAGTGTAGGACAGCATATCCAATATTTTTTTAAAGATGTGTTTATGATTAACGCTTTTGGGGATAACGAATGGGTGATGAATTGGCGTGTATTCTATTTCGCCTGGTTTGTGGCCTGGACACCTTTCGTGGGGATGTTCGTAGCCCGAATATCCAAGGGACGAACTATAAGGGAATTTATTTTGGGTGTTGTGATAGTCCCAACCATATTTACAATTCTTTGGCTTTCCGTATTCAGCGCCATTGCATTGAGTACGGTTCAAGGTTGGAGCTTGGAGGCTGTCAGAGAATTGATAGCAAAACCTGAAACTGCAGTGTTTGTTGTTTTCAGTGAATATCCGTTGAACGAAGTTATATCGATTCTGATTATCGTATTGTTGGGAGTCTTCTTCATAACATCGGCAGACTCTGCGACCTATTCATTGAGCGTGATGACATCAAATGGTGATATCACACCACCTGTATATAAAAAGGTTGTGTGGGGAATTGTTGTAGCCACTATTGCCTATGTGCTATTGTCTGCGGGAAGCTTAAGGCCTTTACAAACTATCTCGATAGCAGCAACATTGCCATTCCTTGTTGTGATGATTGCCCTGATGCCTGCATTGGTCAAAGATTTAAGACAAAGTGTTTGAAAAGGTTGGTTGTTTCAATGATTAATAAAAAAAAGAATGATAGACAAACGAATTTATAATCACAAATGCATTGTCTTTTGTGGTGACCATTATAATCCATTAGGAATAATACGAAGCCTTGGTGAGATTGGCATTCACCCAATTGCTATCTTGGTGGCAATATATCCTGTCCTTATAAACCATAGTCGCTATGTCTCAAAGTTGCACCAAGTAAAGACTAATGAAGAAGGATATGATATCTTGCTAAAAGAGTATGGTTACGAGCAAGAAAAGCCTTTTTTGTATACTGCAAGTGATGATATCACTTCTTTGCTTGATATGCACTATGATGAGTTGAAGGACAAGTTTTATTTTTTCCATGGCAGCAGCCAGGGCATTGTTACTCGCTTCATGGATAAGGAAAATATTTGTAACCTTGCTGTGGAATGTGGATGTGGTCTGGCAAAAACAGAGATTGTTAAGCCTGGCATTCTTCCGACGAAAGTTTCTTATCCTTTAATAACCAAGGCCATTATTTCTACACTTAGCGACTGGAAAGAGGATTCTTTCATATGCCATAACGAAGAAGAACTGAAGGAGGCATATAAGCATATTAGGAGTCAACGCATATTGCTTCAGGAGTATATTACGAAAAAGAATGAACTCTGTCTTGATGGTTTTTGTTTCAATGGAGGCGAGGATGTATACATTCCCTATTATAGTAATTATCTGAGATTTTCGAATATCAGCTATGGCCCCTATATGGTAATGCGTCCGTTTCTTGACGAAAAGGTGATGGGGCAGGTTAAGGCTATCTTGAAGAAGGTTGGTTTTACTGGTATCTTTTCTGTAGAGTTTCTGATAGGCAATGATGATAAATTGTACTTCTTGGAAGTAAACTTTCGAAATTCCACATGGAGTTATGCATACACCTGTGGAGGGTATAACATGCCGTATCTATGGGCAAAAGCTACTCTTGATGGGGCTTTAGATCTTTCGGAAATAAAGCCGTTACCTGAATTTACAGCTATGGTTGAGCCAGATGATTTTGTTGAGAATGTTATCAAACTCAGAAAGGTAGGCCTGTGGCAGTGGATGAAGGAAGTGAAAGCATCGAAACGGTATTATTATAACAAGGATGATAATAGTCCTTTCTGGCACTATATGCGGATGAGGTTATGTCGCCTCATAAAGAAGAAAATTAAGCATACATCATGATGCTGAGTGAATTGAGGAAACGATTAAAAGAGTCTGCTTGGCTTCTTGGAATATGCGAGAACGGATTCGATGACCTGAAAGCTGGTCGCATTCATTGGATTGACAACGGCCGCTATGGAGGCAGGAAATGGTTTGCCGACCCTTTCATACTTGACCAGGACAAGCTATATGTCTATTTGCTGGTGGAAGAGTTCGACTATCAGGTGCATCGCGGCAGGATTGCCAAGTTATGGATAGATCGTAAATCATGGACGGTTGTGGACTGTAAAATCGTGCTTGACCTTGACACCCACCTGTCATTCCCGATGATCTGGCGTGAGAGCGGTCAGGTATATGTTTGCCCCGAGAACTATCACTCTGGCGGATGGAATATGTACCGCTACGATGCTGACAACGAGAAACTGGAGTTCGTGCAGCAACTTTCCGACCAGAAACTGACGGATGCCATCGTATGGCAAGATGGTAGCGACTATTGGCTCCTGTCAACCTATGAGCCAAAACCCAATGGAGCCGAACTGACTATATGGAAAAGTAACGTGTTGACTGGGAAATATCAGGAAATCCAACGGGTGATATTCAATGAAAACATAGGGCGCAATGCCGGAATGTTGTTCCGTCAGGGAGAAGGGTGGATTCGTCCTGCTCAGGAGAGCAACAATGAGTATGGTCACAGCATCTCGTTTCAAATAATGACGCTGAAGAATGGCTGGTTCAGCTTTAAGGAACTATACCGTTTTCATTCGCCTCACCCGGTATATGACGCTGGGACTCATACCTTCAATACCTTTGGCAATATGGCTGTTATCGACGTAAAAGGATATCGCCACAGGGGCTTGGCAAGGCTGATGGGGTTTGTTGGCGGGTTGTTGGTAAAGGCTGGACTAAAGAAACCTTTTGTTATTCAATAGCAGATGAAGATTGCTCACATTATATGGGGACTTGACACGGGTGGGGCAGAGACTATGTTGGTGGATATCATCAATATTCAGGTAAGAACTGAGGAGGTTGCCTTGCTGGTCGTCAACAATCTGGTGAATGAGACGCTGCTGACAAAGATAGACAAGCGTTGCGAGGTGAGGCTGTTCAAGAGAAAAGTTGGAAGCAAGAGTATTATCCCTTGGCTGAAGATAAACGTTTTCCTTTGGCGGTACCGACCAGAAATAGTTCATTTCCATCTGGAGGGAATGCGGAAGATGCTCTGCTGTCCGGGGAAGAAAGTATTCACCATTCACAACATGCACACTTCGGGCAAGGAATATGGCCAATACGATGCCCTCTATGCCATTTCTGATGCCGTGAAGAAAAGAACAAAAGCACAAGGGTATGAGTCCGTAACCATTTGGAACGGTATTCATCCTGAAGATATAAAGGTCAAACAAGATGTCTCTCATGGGAGGAAAACCTTCTATCGCTTTGTAAGTGTTGGCAGACTTTATACCGTCCATAAAGGTCAAGATGTATTGATTGGTGCGCTCACAGTTTTGAAAGAAAAAAAAATCTTGCACTACCATCTGGACATTATCGGTGACGGCGAGGACAGAACCCGGCTGGAAACTATGATTGCTGAAGCAAGACTGTCGGAACAAGTGTCGCTGTTAGGTAGCAAAGACAGGAAGTATGTATACAATCATCTTTGCGACTACGATCTGTTTGTCCTGCCTTCCCGTTCCGAGGGTTTTGGCCTGACACTGGTTGAGGCAATGTGCGCCAAGGTGGCTGTCGTGACGAGTGACTTGGAAGGGCCCATGGAAGTCATCGACAATGGGCATTTGGGCTGGCATTTTAAATCGGAAGATAAAAATGATTTGGCGGCAGTTTTGGAATCGTTGATGGCTCAAGGTATTGAGCAGAACAGAGTTCAGACTGCCTACGATTATGCCGTTAAGAACTTTAATATTGAAACGGCAACCAAGCAATATTTAGTCGAATATAACAAGTTGTGAAGATAGTATTAGTAAACTACAGGTATTTCATCAGCGGCGGTCCGGAACGCTACTACTTCAATATCAAGGAATTGTTGGAGCAGAAGGGACATGACGTCATTCCATTCTCTATAAAAGGTTCCAGGAACTTTCTCGCAGGAGACTATGAGAAGTATTTCTTGGACATCGTGGATGACGAAGTGTACTTTGCTAAGAACAAGAAGAAAAGCATCAGGGTCATCATGAAATCGTTCAGCAGGATGTTCTACTCGTTGGAAGCTAGACGGAAGTTCGGACAGTTGCTGGATGATACCCAGCCTGATGTGGTGTATATCATGCAGTTCCACAACAAGATGTCCCCCAGTATTATTGATGCAGCCAAGAAACGGGGCATTCCTGTAATACACCGTATATCAGACTTCCAGTACATGTGTCCCAACGCCTTGTTCTACAATGAACGGACGGGGGTTTGCGAAGACTGTCTGAAGGGAATGCGGTTGAGTTGCATCAGAAATAAGTGTGTGCTGAACTCTTCTGTGTTCTCTGCCATCAAGATGGCTGCAAAATGGTTTCATGACATTACTGGTGTGGCGCGTATGATTGATGCCTTCGTAGTACCTTCGACATTCACCGTCAAGAAACTAGAGGAGTATGGTATTCCTCAACGAAAAATGCATCATATCCCAACATTTTTTAACTTAAAGGAGACAAATCCGGAAGTGGAATACCAACCGTTTGTGCTCTACGTAGGCAGAATAGAAAAGCAAAAGGGACTGATGACGTTGGTGAAGGCTTTTGAGAGTACAGACTATGAGCTGAAGATAATTGGGTTTTCAAACGACGGCTATGAGGATGAGTTGAAGACCTACCTTCAGAGAAAACAGCATCATATTGAGTTTCTTGGGAGGATGACTTTTGATGAGATGATACCTTATCTGAAGAGCTGTCGCTGCACGGTTGTACCGTCTGAGTGGTATGACAATTTCCCCAATGTAATCCTAGAGAGTTTTGCCTACAAGAAGGCTGTTATAGCTACTGACTTTGGGTCTTTGCCTGAACTTGTGCTTGATGGCATGACGGGACTGACCTTCAAGTATGCGGATGCCTGTGACTTGCAAGCAAAGGTTGTCTACATGCTGCAACATCCTGACGAAGCAATGGCCATGGGCGAGCATGCATTTCAGGCTGTTGTGGAAAAATACTCGCCCGAAAGACACTATCAACAACTGAGGACCTTATTTGAGAGTACCATGTCTTCCAAAAATAGATAATTGATTTTGACATACAATAAAGATGACGCTGAAAAGACTTAAAACGCACATCTTTTTTACGTTGGCCAAATTGCCTATGAAGGGACAATGGAGGTGTCGGTTCATGAAGATGGGCGGTGTGGATTTTGCAGACAACCACGCATTTATTGGAAGAAATGTGGATTTTGACACGATGTATCCAGAGAATATCCACATAGGACGACATGTTCATGTTACCGCAAGTGTCTGCATACTTACCCATTATCTGGAAACGAGAAAGGCCGGTATCAACTGGCGAAGCGGTCATGTTTACATCGGAGATGATACCTTCATAGGTGTTGGAACTATTATCTGTAAGGATGTCAGGATAGGCAACAACGTGATAATAGGTGCTGGAAGTGTGGTAACAAAAGATATTCCTGATAATGAAATGTGGGCAGGGAACCCTGCCAAATTCATGAAGAAGAGAGAAAAAATGTTAGGACAGCTTTAAAATCATGGCAGAAAAGAAATTGAACGGAACGGTCATTGTGACTTACCGATGTAATGCAAGGTGCTCGATGTGTAATCGTTATAAGGCACCGTCAAAGGCAGAGGAGGAGATTTCGATAGAAACAATCAGAAAGCTGCCTAAGATGTATTTTACGAACATCACGGGTGGAGAGCCGTTTATTCGTCAAGATTTGAAGGAGGTGGTAAGGGAATTGTATAAGAAGAGTGACCGTATTGTCATATCTACTAATGGTTTCTTTACGGATAGAATCTTGGACTTGTGCAGGGAGTTCCCGCAGGTGGGTATCCGCATTTCGATAGAGGGCTTGGAGCAGACGAATAATGAGATTCGTGGGCTTGAAGATGGCTATCAGCGTGGGTATACAACTTTGAAGAAACTGCGCGAGATGGGTATGAAGGATGTGGGCTTCGGTATGACGGTTCAGGACAAGAATGCGCCAGACCTGGTGCCGCTATACAAGATATCCAACGAGATGGGGATGGAGTTTGCGACAGCATCGCTGCATAACTCTTTCTATTTTGTTGAGGCTAAGAATATCATCAAGGACCGCCCAATGGTAGCGAAAAACTTCGAGAGACTGGTGAACGAACTGCTGAAGAGCAATTCACCTAAGAAGTGGTTCAGGGCCTACTTCAACCATGGGCTGATTAACTATATTTACGGTCAGGAGCGATTGTTGCCCTGCGACATGTCGTTTGACACATTCTTCATTGACCCCTATGGCGACGTGATGCCTTGTAATGGCACGAAAGACAAGGAGGTAATGGGAAATCTGAATCGGCAGTCGTGGGACGATTTGTGGAATTCGTCTGAGGCAGAGCAGGTGAGAAAGAAAGTGCGATGTTGTAACCGTAATTGCTGGATGATAGGTTCGGTAAGTCCAGCCATGCATAAATACATCGGAAGGGTTATCCCCTGGGTGGTGTCACATAAAGTAAAGTCACTCGTTGGACTGAAATACTCGATGTATGAATTGCCCGTATGTCGTGACTACCGAGACGGAAAGATAACAAAGGAGGCGTTGGACAGTCTGTCGACATGTGACATGAATGCAATACCCAACGACGGATTGAAGAAATGAAGATAGTCGTTACCGGCACACGTGGCATCCCAAATATCATGGGCGGTGTGGAGACACATTGCGAAGAGCTGTTTCCAAGGATAGCTGCTCTTGGACATGACGTGACGGTCATTCGCAGGAAGAGTTATGTACAAGACAAACTGACGGAATGGCGAGGGGTTCACTTGTTGAATATAGAAACACCAAGGAAAAAGTCGTTGGAGGCCATTATTCATACGTTTCGCGCTATCAATAAGGCCAGACGATTGAAGGCCGACGTAGTCCATATTAATGCCATTGGTCCTGCGCTGCTGGTGCCATACGCTAAGCTGTTGGGCATGAAAGTGGTATTTACGCACCATGGTCCTGACTACGACCGTGACAAATGGGGTGTTGTTGCCAAGGCGATGCTCAGACTGGGTGAGTGGCTGGGTTGCCGATTTGCCGACCATGTCATTGTCATCAGCAGTGTCATTCGTGAGCTGATAGCCAGGCGTTGTGGCAGGAGCAAGAACGTACACCTTATATATAATGGGGTGCCAATTCCAGAGTTTTGCCATGAGCCGGACTATTTCAAGGAGCTGGGCATTGAGGAAGGAAAGTATATTCTGGGTATGTGCCGCTTTGTGCCAGAAAAAAGACTCCACGACCTTGTGGATGCCTTTACATCATCCCACATCCCTCAGACTTCATCCATCAAACTGGTGTTGGCTGGTGATGCGGATTTTGAGGACGACTACTCACGCGAACTGAAGCAGAAGGCGCGAGACAACGGGGTTGTGCTGACGGGATTTGTCAGAGGCCTTAAACTGCATTCATTGTTGACAAATGCGCTGTGTTATGCGTTGCCATCGTCGCATGAGGGATTGCCTATTGCTTTGCTGGAGGCCATGAGCTACCGGTTGCCTGTCATCGTTTCGTGCATTCCCGCCAACAGGGAAGTGGGATTGCCAACCGACTGCTATCATGAGGTTGGCGATGTGCATGCATTGTCAGAGAAGTTAGAGGCTATTGTCTGTCAGCCTTTACAGCGTATTGATTACGACATGAGCAAGTACGACTGGGATGCCATTGCCCGGCAAGTGGCTGAGGTCTATGATGCACTACAGACTGAATAATTTTCCGCATTTCCTTTGCGGAATGGGAATTTATGTATATTTTTGCATAGAGTTAGCATGAAGATATGGATTTTTTGGAATTGCTGAGATTTTCCATCAACGAACAGACTGTTGTTCCTGCTTCAGAAGAAACTGACTGGGACGACCTATTCGCGCAGGCTAAAAAGCAGGCGTTGGTGGGAGTGCTGTTTCATGGCATAGAGCGCCTGCCCAAAGAGCGACAGCCACTTAAGAACTTGAAGCTCAGGTGGTATATGTCGGCCGAGAAACTGCGGAAACGGAATGAAAAGGCTAATAAAGTAGCTGCTGAATTCACAGCTGTGTTAGAAAAGGCTGGTATCGGGAATTGTATACTGAAAGGTCAGGGTAACGCGTTGATGTATGCTAACCCCTTTTGTAGGACTTCTGGCGACATTGATGTATGGATAGACCCGCAGAAAGCTGTTATTCGTCATGACGAACTATGTTTAGGTGACGAGCGGCTACATATAAAGAAAATTTCCTATCGCCATATTGAGATTGGAAAGTATCATGATGTGCTGGTCGAGGTGCATACCCGTCCTTCATTCATGAACAATCTGATACACAACTACAGAATGCAGCATTGGTTTGAACAGGAGCGGGGACGACAGTTTTGTAATCAAGCTGAATTGCCTGGGGGGGCAGGGACAATCTATGTCCCGACTGATGATTTCAACGTCATCTATCAGCTCAGCCACATCAACAACCACTTCTTTTATGAGGGCATTGGCTTACGGCAATTTGTCGACTATTACCACCTGCTGAAGAGGGCAAGGAACCTGGACCGTGACAGGATTGCCAGCTTACTGAAGCGCTTTGGTCTGTACAAGATGGCGGGGGCTGTGATGTATGTTGAGTCTGAACTTTTGGGACTGGACAAGGAATTCTTGATTGCCCCTGTCAACAGACAGGCTGGCGAGCTGCTCTACAGGGAGATTATGCTGTCCGGCAACTTTGGAAAGTTTGACGAACGGCGCATTCAAGTGTCAGGAAAAATAGGCAAGAATCTTAACAGGACACGTCGCGACCTGCGATTGTTGCGTACTTTCCCTTCCGAGTGCTTGTGGGAGCCGTTCTTCAGAGGGTATCATTTCGTTTGGAGACTACTGTACGGAAATATCTGATAAATGAGAAACAATAATACAAAAGGTAACATGATGAAGGGGCTGATTATCTTTGCTGATTTTCTGCTCCTGAACGTGATATTGTTGGCAGCCGTTAAATGGAATCCGTTGATGGAGGACTGGGATCTGACCAGAATCAGGGCGTTTTCTATCTTCACCAATCTGGGCCTGCTTATCAGCCAGTATTACAACTCGACTATTATCCACTATCGCAAGGTGAATGCTGCCGACATGCTGCGACGCATTATCCGGCTCAGCGTCACGATGGTGGTGGTGGCCTACCTGCTGATGAAGCTGATGAACCAGCACTTTCCGGCAGGCTATTCGCTGGTGGGTATAGGTTCTATTTTCCTGCTGTTAGATTTGATAGCAAGATTCATCGAACGTCAGATAGTGAGGCATTATCGCTTTATGGGTCGAAATTCCCGTTTTGTGACCTTTGTGGGTAACGATACGGAGCTCCAGAATATCTATCACACGCTGAACGACGATGCTTCGATGGGTTATCGCATCCTGGGCTATTATGCCGATGCTGAGCTGATGCCACAGGAGAGGCAAGACGGACGGCATGCTGCTGACATTAATATGGAACGAGTGGGGACGCTGCAGGAGTTCATGGACCATTTAGACCATCCTGAGCAGCTGAAGATAGGCGACGAACTCTATGTGTGCCTGTCGCGAACTGAACGTGAGACTATTCGCCGTATTTCACAGTTCTGCGATCAGAATGTCATCAGGTTCTACTTCGTGCCAGTGTCTGTGGAAACGCTAGGTATCGACCTGAAGCGAGAGATGCTGGACGACATCGAGATATACACCACTTACGAGAACCCGCTGGAGAACCCCGTCAACAAATTGGTGAAACGATTGTTCGATATTGTATTGTCGTTGATTTTTTTATTACTGACATTGCCTTTCCTTCCCTTCATCTGGCTTTTCATCAAGTTACAGAGTCCTGGGCCGTTGCTTTTCAAGCAGGTTCGGACAGGACTGGACGGAAAAGATTTCAACATGCTGAAGTTCCGTTCCATGCACGTCAACAGCGATGCCGACCGCTTGCAGGCTACGAAGGATGATCCAAGAAAGTATCCTTTTGGTGATTTTATGCGAAAGGCCAATATTGACGAACTGCCTCAGTTCTGGAATGTCCTGAGGGGAGATATGTCGATAGTGGGGCCGCGCCCTCACATGCTGGCACATACGGAAATGTATTCCCAGCTTATAGGAAAGTACATGGTGCGCCACTTTGTAAAGCCTGGTGTGACGGGATGGGCCCAGGTGACTGGCTTCCGAGGGGAGACAAAGGAATTGTGGCAGATGGAAGGGCGCGTCAAGCGTGACATTTGGTATATTGAACACTGGAGCATCTGGCTCGATATCCGAATTATCTGGATGACTTTGAAAAGTATGATTGTACACGACAAAAACGCATATTAAATTTATGGATTATCAGTATCATATCTTTGCTCCGTATAGGGTGTGTCCTATAGGAGCGCATGTGGATCATCAGCATGGACTGGTGACGGGGTTTGCCATTGACAAGGGTGTTGACCTTTGGTTTAATGTCAGGGATGACGAGATGGTTAACTTGTCGTCGAAGACATTCGAAGGTAAAGTGAGTTTTGAAATTTCAAAGCCCTCTCAGATCAGGGAGTTCCATTGGGGTGACTATGTGCGGGGGGCGAAGTATGCCCTTCGCAAGCGCTTTGAACTGAAGCATGGCATTGACGGTGTCATTCAGGGGTCTTTACCCGTTGGCGGACTGAGTTCGAGTGCTGCCGTGCTGATAGCTTACGTGATGGCCTTTGCCAAAGCAAACGACATCACACTGAAACCTTTCGAAGTGGTGAAGATTGCTTCAGAGGCAGAACGCGAGTATATTGGCTTGAACAACGGTTTGCTGGACCAGTCTTGTATTGCACTGGGAAAGAAGGACGGTCTGCTGTTTCTGGACTGTGACTCAAACGACTATCGTGTCATCAAACGACATCCTGACATGCCTGATTTCGAGATAGGCATCTTCTTCTCTGGGTTGACCCGTAATCTTGTGAATTCGGACTATAATCTCAGGGTGTATGAGTGTAAGACGGCCGCATGGAATATGTTGGCATATACTGACCAGCCGTTGAAGAATTTCGACAAGACTTTCTTGCGTGACATTCCCAAGGCTACATTCGAAAAGACCAAAATAGCCATGCCTGCCCGATTTGCCCGCAGGGCAGAACATTTCTATTCGGAATACCGACGGGTACGTCAGGGTGTGACAGCTTGGGAGACAGGTAATATGAAGTTGTTCGGGAAGCTTAGCTTTGATTCATGCGAGAGCTCCATCCATAATTACGAGTGTGGCAGTCCTGAACTGATAGCCATCTATGAGATCATGCGGGAATTGCCTGGCGTATGGGGAGGTCGTTTCTCTGGAGCAGGCTTCAAGGGAGCATGCATTGCCTTGGTAGATCCTGCCTATAAGGAGGGCATTGAGCGGGTATTGACAGAACGTTACCTGGAACAGTTCCCTGAGTACGAAAAGACTTTCCAGGTGTTTTGGGTCAAGCCTGATGATGGGGCAAGGTTTGTAGAATAATTTAAAGATTGTGGATTGTGAAGAACGTTGTTATTGCTGCAGGGTATGCTACACGCTTGGGTGAGTTGACTAAAAACTTTCCCAAACCCCTGCTGAAAATAGGAGAGAATACAATATTGGGCCGGATGCTGGACGATATAGACCGTATTCCAGAAATTGACGAGCATATTATTATTTCAAACCATCGGTTTGCTCCGATTTTTGAAAATTGGAAACAGGAAGAAGGCAGATGGACGAAGCCCGTGACCATCCTTGATGACGGAACATCGACGAATGAGACGCGCCTTGGAGCTGTTTGCGATTTGCTTTATGCCATGCAGCAGTTGCAGATTGACGACGATATGCTGGTGGTTGCGGCAGACAATCTGCTGTTCTTCTCATTTCAGGAGTTCGTCGACTTTGCGAAACAAAAGCAGACATCGTGCATCATGTGTCACGAGCAGCCTTCTCTGGAGAAGTTGCAGCGCACGGGAGTCATTGTCGTTGACGAGCAGATGAGGGTTCTGAATATGGAGGAAAAGCCTTCCGACCCCAAGAGCCATTGGGCCGTACCGCCTTTTTACATCTATTTGAAGAAGGACCTGGAGATTGTTCGCCACTCGGTGGAGAATGGTTGTGGAAAGGATGCCCCAGGCAATCTGGCCCACTACATGGTGGAGCATACCGTCATGCATGCCTGGCCCATGTCGGCAGGACGGTTTGATATAGGAAGTTTGGATACGTATTATGAAGCCTGCGATTTAGCGAGAACAGGCAAAATATAGTTTTGGATGTTGAGCGTAAGCAGGCTCGACAAAGTCATACTGTTGAAAAAATATGGAAAGAATTGATTTGAATAACAAAGCCATCTTTGTTACTGGTGCTGCCGGTTTTATTGGCAGCAACCTTGTGAAACGCTTGTTTAGCGATGTGCATGGAGCAACCATCGTGGGCATCGACAATATGAACGACTACTACGATGTAAACCTCAAAGAGTGGCGGCTTCAGGAGTTGGAGCAGTCAGTACCTTCTCATACAAAATGGGTGTTTGTCAAAGGGGATATTGCAGACAAGAAGACGGTAGATGCCATTTTCGAGGAGTACAGGCCTGCAGTCGTGGTCAATCTTGCAGCACAGGCTGGTGTACGCTATTCCATTACCAATCCTGATGCATATATCCAGTCAAACCTGATTGGTTTCTATCATATCCTGGAGGCTTGTAGGAACTACCCTGTGGAGCATCTGGTGTATGCTTCGTCATCATCAGTATATGGTTCGAACAAGAAAGTTCCTTATTCCACGGACGACAAGGTGGATAATCCCGTTTCGCTGTATGCAGCCACGAAGAAGTCGAACGAACTGATGGCCCATGCTTATTCGAAGCTCTATAATATTCCTTCTACGGGGCTTCGCTTCTTTACTGTATATGGACCAGCAGGCAGGCCTGATATGGCCTATTTCGGCTTCACCAATAAGTTGCGTGAAGGCAAGACCATCGAGATCTTCAACTTTGGTAACTGTAAGCGTGATTTCACCTATGTCGACGACATCGTGGAGGGAGTAGTGCGCATCATGCAGGGGGCTCCTGAAAAGAAACAGGGGGACGACGGTCTTCCTTTGCCTCCATATGCAGTCTACAATATTGGCAACAACTCACCAGAGAACTTGTTGACATTTGTGGATATTCTACAGCAGGAACTCATTCGTGCCAAGGTGCTGCCTACTGACTATGATTTCGAGGCTCATAAGAAGCTGGTGCCCATGCAGCCTGGTGACGTCCCTGTGACCTATGCTGACACCAGTGCCTTGGAGCGTGACTTTAACTATAAGCCCAGCACGAGCTTGCGTGATGGTTTGAGAGCATTTGCAGAGTGGTATTATAAATTTTATATGGTATGAAGACGGCAAGAGTATTATTAGTAGCGTTGATGGCGGCCATATTAGCAGGCTGTGGCACAACGAAGACTGTGCCCATTACGGGCAGGAAGCAAAATCTGATAGTTAGTGACGGTGAGATGCTGAGTCTCTCCAGTCAGCAGTACAGTGAGTATT
>JAEEGL010754184.1_pt1 | contig 15209 bp, 15 predicted proteins | sample 9134231 | NCBI WGS metagenome assembly JAEEGL01 (sample SAMN16246548, study PRJNA631951) | gut metagenome | biome: gut microbiome; feature: rumen; material: fiber-attached | host: Bos | place: Iran: Karaj | collected 2018-10 | reverse complement strand
GTGCGTTTGATCCGTCTATTCTGACTATCTCATTGTTAATAAACTGCGGTATGCCCGATGCTTTTGCTTCTTCGAGAATATTTACAAAGCTTTCACGGCAATTGTGAGTAACCATAAATAAAATATTATCCGCATACAGCTTATAATCACTAAATTGAGAGGCGCCGATCAGCTTTAACATTTCACGGTTAATATATTTAATTCTCGGGTATTCATCGCATGTGCAGAACATTATACCGTAAGGAGTCGCTTCCGGTTTACCGTTGCCTACTGCGCCGTCTTTAACCTGCTCGGTAATGTTTTCAATAGCACAAAAACCGCACATTCTTCCGTTGTCGATCGTTCTTGATGTCATTATTTCCCGAAAATACAAAATTTCTCCGCTCTTACATTTTATACCGTATTCTATCGATTCAGATGTTTCAAGAGCAGCCATGTCTTTAACGAATTGCAAATACGCCTCTTTGCAGTCAGGCGTAATTAATTCGACATAATCACCGTTATACACGTTATTGAATTCATCTTTTGTATATCCTAACAGGTTTAACATCCTGTCATTCAAACAATGACGTCTTTTTTCTCCCCTAAGGCAACACATATGAAAGCCCTCAAATTTGTTCATGTGTATTATTGCGTCTGTATGCTTCGCCTGCAACTGTTTTTCAACCAATCAAAGCACCTCCTATCCTTCTGTATTCACAATTAGTGTATCATTTTCACACCTATTCAATATATGAGACAGTTATTCTATATTATTTTGTATTTAAAGTCAAGTAAAACACCTACTATTCAGCTTTTCAACACCAATTATTCACCTTTGTTGAGTTGCAAAGCATTATAGGGCGGTCAGTACCCGTGATGTTAGGAATTCACTTGCACATTTGTGTTAAGCCGCTCTTTTTGTTTTATATAAACGTGAGAATAAATGTGTCTGCCGCCTAATATATATTATACGGGAGATGGTGCTGTTGTACAGGATAATAAAAACCGACAAAAAAATTATTACCACAGTAACAGCAGCGGTAATACTCGTAGTTTGTATGTTTATCGTTTTTTCTCACAGCGAGCCCTATAAACCTGCGGCAATGGTTCAAAAAGCGGAAAAAACGGTTATCTTACCTGTAATAATGTATCATAGCGTGCTTAAGGATACGGCAATGCACGGCGAATATGTAATTTCCCCTGCAGAGCTTGAGAAAGATTTGAAGTTTATAGATGATCACGGATATACCTGCGTTACACCCGAGGATCTTATTGCGTACACCAATAATAATCTCGAATTGCCCAAAAAGCCGATAATGCTAACCTTTGACGACGGATATTACAACAATTATCTGTATGTGTATCCGCTGCTTAAGAAATACGGCTGCAAAGCGGTAATATCGGTAATAGGAACATATACTCAGCAATACTCCGACAATCCCGAAGAAAACGCCTATTATTCTCACTGCACTTGGGATAACTTAAAAGAAATGCTTAACAGCGGCTTAGTAGAGGTAGCAAACCACAGCTATAATATGCACAAAAGCGGCGGCGAGCGCTTGGGAACAAAGATAAACAGCGGTGAAGATCAGGAGAAATACAAGGATATGTTACGTGATGATATCACTGCCCTGCAAGAGTCTTTTGAGGAAAATTTGAATATTGAAAACCGCACTTTCGTTTATCCATTCGGGGCATATGACGACAGCGAAGATGACTTTATCGCGTCTTTGGGTTTTAAATGTACAATTACCTGCAACGAAAAACTGAACTACATAACAAAATCACCCGAAAGCCTTTTCAGATTGGGAAGATTTATACGTCCTTCCGGCACAAGCTTAGAAGATATATTTCAAACAAATAATTTATGTTAAAGGAGACAACGAGATGCCTACACTATTTTTAAGCCCTTCTTTGCAGGAGTGGAATTATTACAACGGAGGTGGAAACGAAGAATACTATATGAATCTTATAGCGGATGAAATGATACCGTATCTTACCGCCAGCGGAGTAACAGTCGTGAGAAACGATATCAGCCGCGATCTGCGCTACGCGATAGCTCAGTCCAATATGGGAAATTACGGGCTGCATTTGGCGCTTCATTCAAATGCTTCTCCCGATAATTTGTCCGGGGTGCTTCAGGGAACCGATGTCTATTACTACCAAACATCGGTCAAAGGGCGCAGAGCAGCCGAGATAATCGCAAATAACCTTCGCGACATATATCCATATCCCGAAAAGGTTGATGTTCGCGCCACAACAAAGCTTGCCGAATTAAAGCAAACAAAAGCCCCTGCCGTGCTTGTGGAAATAGCATACCACGACAACGCAGAAGACGCCCGCTGGATAAGAAACAATATTCAGGCGATAGCCCGTAATTTGTCAATTTCCGTTTGCGAGTATTTTGAGATCCCCTTTGTTGATATTTATAACCGTTAAAGTATTGTAAAACAGCCGTGCAACTTTTGCACGGCTGATACTGTTTTAAAAGCTATCTTCAATCTTCTTGTCTCTGCGCATTAATTCAAGCATTGTTGCGGCAGGGTCGGCGTTGTTAAAAATTATATTGTTTACAGCGGCGGTTATAGGCATTTCCGTATCATATTTATTAGATAGCTCCATTGCCGCAGGCAGAGCGTTGATACCTTCCACGACCATACCGACGGCATCTTTTGCCTCTTGCGGAGACAAACCCTCGCCGATAAGCCTGCCTGCGCGGTTGTTGCGGGAGTGGCGCGAGGTTGCAGTTACTATCAGATCGCCTATACCTGCCAATCCGTAAAATGTGCTTGGGTTACACCCCATAGATGCTCCCAGACGTGTGATTTCCGCCATGCCTCTTGTTATTATTGCGGCTGTGGTGTTGTCGCCGTTGCCGAGTCCCGAGGATATTCCCGAGGCAAGCGCAATTATATTTTTAAGCGCGCCGCACAGCTCTACACCCAATATATCAGAATTTATATATACACGCATATTGTCGTTCATAAAAGCACTTTGCACATATTTTGCCGCATCAATATCCTTGGATGCGGAAACTATGGTAGTCGGCAGACCCACAGCTACTTCTTCGGCATGGGTAGGTCCCGAAAGCGCAACAAGCCTAACATTGCTTTTCAGCACGTCGTCGATAATGCCTGTCATTGTGTATAAGGTATGCGGTTCAATTCCTTTCGCCACGTCTGCGACTATTTGCCCGTTTTTAATAAAAGGTTTGGCAGCTTCTGCAGTTGAACGTACAAACACCGAGGGAACTGCAAACACAATTATATTTTTGCTTTCACAAGCCGATTTTATGTCTGATGTAAAAATCAAGCTGTCGGGAATATCCATACTCGGCAGGTTTTTGTGCTTACGTGTTTTTATAAGTGTATCTATCTCTTCTTTCAGTGCCGACCAAACAGTAACGTTATGACCGCTTTTTGCGAGCATTACCGCAAGAGCGCATCCCCATGTACCTGCACCTAAAATTCCTATATCCATAAATGTGCGCAGTCCTTTCTTGTAATAAATGAAAAAGAGGAGCCTAAATCAATAGACTCCTCTCCGGATTTTGCAAAATGAAATGCAAAATTAACTTGTATGGAAAAATCCATACATCGGCAGACGCTGTGCCGCTTTTATGCTAAGTTGTCTGTGCACAAAGGGCAACCTAAGCGGCAATCGTTAAAAGCCTGCCTTTCAGGTGTTATCAAAAATTAGTGATGTCCGCTTATGCGAGCAGATATTCTGTTGCCGTCACCACTAAGATCGCCGCCTGCACCGCGGTTTTGATCGCTGATTCCGGAAGCTGTGATAACATCTACCTTTTTGATTTCTTCTGCTGCCATTAAAGGCTTGTTGTAAGTAGCTTTCATTTTGGTTTCCTCCTTTAATAAATTTCGAAATTTATATAATCAAGGGGCAAAGCCTCTTAATCACCGTTATACAATCCTGCGAGATATCTTATATATTCCTGCAGCCCGGGCAACGAATTGTTGAGACGTGTTTCGTCATTTTCAACTATATATTTTGCCACGCGTGAAATTGTTGTATGGTAAGCGCCGTTATAATTTCTTGCGACTTTTTCGGTAAAATAGTATGTTTGCGAAACTCCGTTTGCGTCGGTGTATTCGATATACGGACGAACGGAGATCTCTGTATTGCATCCGCTCTCCGGAATGTCATAAATAACAGCGCTGAATGTGTTATAGTTCGCGCCCGAATAAAGCAGAGCCTCGGCTTGCAACTTTTTGCCGTTTGTTTTGTCAAGAACAGCCTCGGGCGGCAAATTTGACTTTAAATAATGACCGTACGTTGCGCTGTTGTTGTTCAAGTCGCCGTCTAAGCCTTCAAGCTTTGTTATAAGCGCAGTGCTTATTCTCGAAACAAATCTGAGACCGTTTATATTATCGTTTTCATTATACCTTATTTGTGCGCCGAGAAGGTTAAATCCTGCGGACCCTGTATAATCCTCACCGTAAGCTTTAAAAATGTCTTTTTGGTCTACGCTTATGTCAGGTACATCCTCCCAGTGAGGATAAGCGTAAACATCTTCACCGTCAAAGCTCGGCAGATAAGGTAACGCATCATCTTCAGGACTATCATACCAGCCCAAAAAGATGCAACCGTCCTTATACATTTGACCATCCGGAGAAAGAATTGTAAACTGACAGCTCTTCTCTCCGCCGTATTTGCCGATACCTGCTATTGAGAAATCATATGTGCCGCTCTCATTTGCGAAAGAATGACCTATAAAGTAATAATCTTCTCCGAATATAAGAGCTTCTCCTTTCAAGCTTACTTCGGGCGATGCAAGCTGCAATTTGCCGTTGTAAGTTTTTACGGGCATTTTCAATTCCGCCTCAGAGATATCAACAGCGCTTGTTCCCATAAGGAATATTTGCAGCTCCCCGTTTGCAAAACAATCGGAAACAAAGCTTGCCGTGCCGTCAGAGCCTGCTTTTTGCTGGTTTACATATATCAAATTATCTTGCGCGAAAATGTCTGTGTCTAAGCTGTTTACGGCATAAACGGCATAGTTTTCGCCGGGGGTAAGACCTACATATGTTCTCGTTATCGGATTTAAGCCGCCTCTTGAGATAACAGGCCTTATGCTCTTGTATACAGGTGACCAATCGTCGTCTTGGTTGTTATCGTCTATGGTTATAAGCACATCTGTTGCATAATAAGCCACATAACCGTTTGTTGTGCTTCCCTTTACTATTTCAAGAGTGCTGTTGTTGATAACGGTTTTAAGGTTTTCGCAACCGAGAAACGCATTGGAGCCGATAATTGCAATATTTGACGTTATCTCAAACTCTTCAAGCGCCGTGCAGTTTTTAAAAGCGTTTGCGCCTATGCCGGTAACATTGGGGTCAATAGTCACACAAGTGATATTACTGCTGAAAACAGCCCAGGGAGCCGTGCTTTCAAAATCGTACATTTCGCCCGATCCAATAATTTGCAGTTCGCCGGTGGTTTGGTTATAAATCCAGGTTAAATTTTCACCGCATACGCCCTCGGAAATTGCGGAAGAACCATTATACCACTGATACTCGCGGATATATCTTTTGTGTTCAACATATCCGTTATCTCCGTTCATCGTTATGACAGAGGCTTTAGATGATGAGCTTACATTCATCCTGATAACAGACTGAGTATATCCGTCCTTAGAAGCTGTAACGGTGTAGTCGCCGTTTTCAAGCGATGCGCAAATCAATCCGTTTTCGTCGCTTTGTGTGCCGAAGCTTACAGAAGTGCCTGTTTGTTCGCAAACAGCTGTGGCGGTCGCACCGCTTATCGGGTCACCCGAAGCGTCTTTTATAACAAAAGCAACAGGAAAGCTTCTTTCGCCCTTCGGCGAATGTACCTGATGACCGTTACTTTGAGAATTTACATGGTAAACATCACACAGAGGTTTAAGCGTAACGGCATTTACAATTATGATTTTAACGCTGTCCGTTTCCGTAAGCGAAGAAAAGTCCATAGCTATCCTTGTTGTACCCACGCCGCCGGTCAAGCGAGCCGATTTAAATGCTTTAACATTATAAGAACCGTCCGACACCGTAACTATGGCTTGCGCCGGAACATTACACTCTGTTTGTATTTCGATATAATCTGCGTTAAGTGAAACACCTGTAACAATGTTTTCATATGCCGGGCTGTCCTCTGAAGCGGTTTCATATACGCTTTTTGCGCTTGCTGCGGGCAAAACGCACAGGGCAAGCAACAACGCAACACTGACTGAAATGATATTTCTTATCGTTTTCATAAATGCCCACCTCAATTTCACAACGCTGATATATAACTATACTACTGTATACTAATTACATAAGTATTATACCGTTATATTCGCAAAAAATCAATACTTTTCCATAAAAAATCACAAAAATCTTCACGAAATCTTCACCGGACCTGCACAGTGATCCTGCAAAATATCAAACAGTACATAATAAGAAAAAATACGGCAGACGAGAGCTTATTCGTCTGCCGTAAAAATCCGATAATTATTATTAAACGATATTTTATTCTTCGTCGCTGTCAGGCATCTCCCAGTTGTGCCATACGTTTTGAACATCATCATTTTCTTCGAGCATATCGAGAAGTCGCTGCATTTTTGTTATCTGCTCTTCATCGGCGAGAGCAGTGTAATTTGCAGGGATCATCGCGACCTCCGCGGAGATAAACTCGTATCCCTTCGCAGATAAGTCTTCATTTACCGCACCGAAATCTTCGGGTTCCGTAAAAATCTCAAATACTTCTTCGTCTGCCTGAAAATCAGATGCGCCTGCCTCCAGCGCAGCTTCCATAACCTCATCCTCGTTTTTGCCGTCTTTTTCCATTACAAGAAGACCCTTTTTGGAGAACATAAATGAAACGCATCCCGTCGTACCCATATTTCCGCCGAATTTATCAAAATAATGCCTTACGTCACCCGCGGTGCGGTTGCGGTTATCTGTCAAGGTCTCAACGATAACGGCAATTCCGCCGGGACCGTATCCTTCATAAGTTATTGCCTCATATTTCGCGGCGTCGCCCTCTCCGCTTGCCTTTTTGATTATACGCTCAATGTTTTCGTTCGGAACATTGTTTGCCTTCGCCTTTGCTATACAGTCTCTCAGCTTAGAGTTAACAGACGGATCGGCACTGCCGCCTTCTCTTACCGCAACAGCCAGCTCTCTGCCTATTTTGGTGAAAACTTTGGCTCTGGCTCCGTCTATTTTTGCTTTCTTTTGCTTTATCGTACTCCATTTTGAATGTCCGGACATAATAAAACTCCTCCAATAAATTAATTCACATAATAACAAAACATATTTTATCACACACTAATGTGTATTTCAAGTTTTTTGTTTTGTATGAAAACGAGTTTATGTGTTTCCGCGTGCAACGCCTTGTTCTCCGGCAACACTGACAGGCTTTGTTTACCATAAATAACCGAAAAACAATTGATTTTTTATCTTGACATAAACTATTATCAGTGGTATAAAGTAAGATAAGTAAGAAATATAAGAGGTGCGCATATGAAAGAAATAAAAAACGACCGCTTTATCATAAGCGTAAAAGTCGGACCCAAAGGTCAAATAACCGTGCCTGCCGAGGCACGAAAAATGTTTGACATAAAAGAGGGCGACACTCTCATGGTAATGGGTGACTCAAAAAGGGGTATAGCGCTTATAAAAGCAGATGAATTTTATAAAATAATGGAAGGAGCGATCCCTTTTGACGGCAATAAAAATCAATAATTTAAGAAAAGAATATAAAGATATTACGGCAGTCGACGGCATATCGCTTGAAATAGAAGAAGGCGAGCTTTTCTCTTTGCTCGGCATAAACGGCGCGGGAAAAACAACAACTATCAAAATGCTCTCAACTCTCACCCAACCATCGGGCGGCGACGCGCAAATTTACGGCTGTTCAATATTAAACGATAAAAACGAGGTAAAAGAAATCATAGACATTTCCATGCAGGAGACAGCCGTTGCGAGAAAGCTCACCGTAGAAGAAAATATAGAGTTTTACGCGAAGCTCAGCGGACTTGACGCCAAGCAAACCGAAAACGCAAGAAAATATATTTATGAAGTGTTCGGGCTTGATACCGTTAAAAACAAACAGGCGCAAAAGCTTTCGGGCGGCTGGCAGCGCAAGCTTTCAATAGCTTTAGCGCTCGTTTCTCAGCCAAAGGTGTTGTTTTTGGATGAGCCTACGCTTGGTCTTGATGTTATCGCAAGGAGAGAACTGTGGAAAACGATATCATCCCTCAAAGGAAAAATGACTGTCATTTTAACAACGCACTATATGGAAGAAGCCGAGGCACTCTCTGATCGTATAGGCATAATAAAAGACGGAAAATTGCTGTTTGTAGGAACAAAGCAGGAGCTTTTCTCACAAACAGGCAAGCAAAGCGTTGAAGACGCGTTTGTTCATATTGTATCGGGAGGCGATTTCGATGCGTAGATCAATTTCAAGAATACTTACACTTGCAAAGCGCAACATAAAAGAAATTATTCGCGATCCGCTTTCTCTCATTTTTATGCTCGCTCTGCCTCTTTTTATGGAAGTGCTGTTTTATTATATTTTTCATAAACTTACGCCGCAATTTGAGATGAAATATCTCGCACCGGGAATTGTAGTTTTCTCACAGGCTTTTCTCACTCTGTTTGCGGGGCTGCTTATCGCGCTTGACAGGGCATCGGCGTTTTTAACACGACTTTTTGTGTCTAAAGCAAGATCTTTTGAGTTTATTTTCGGCTACGCATTGTCTCTTATTCCCATCACATTCGGTCAATCGGTATTGTTTTACCTCGTCGGGGGAATAATTGACCCGTCTATATTCGGCATGGGAATGCTTTGGGGAATCTTACTGTCTGTTGTCACTTCACTTTTATTTATAGGATTGGGCATATTTTTCGGCTCGCTTTGCAGTGAAAAATCCGTAGGCGGAGTTGCCTCGGTCGTTATTATGTGTCAATCGGTGCTTTCGGGTATGTGGTTCCCGATTGAAGGGATGAGCGAAGGAATAATAACTGTGATGAACTGCCTGCCGTTCAGAAACGCTACCATATTGATACAAAATGTATTAAACGGTATAAGCGATCCGTTTAATGACTTTTGGCAACCGCTTATTATAGTACTTGCGTATGCAATAGTAGCATTTACAACGGCAATATTGTGTTTCAAAAAGAAAATGAAAGCATAAAATACAGTTTAAAATAATAACAAAGCACTTACGGCAATTTTTCTGCCATAAGTGCTCTTTTTATTTTATGAGTGTTATATTCGGCCGGTTACACGTTAATATATCACGTGAAACAGCTTTCCCGCGGGGAGCTTGTCCGTAAGCCTTGCTACATATCGCTGAATAACGGTTATATCTACCATATCGGTTTTTTCGTTGCCGTCTACATCCGACGCGATCCGAGCCGCAACGTCAAACTTTTTAAGCTTGGCGATATTCTTTTGTATCAAGGTTACATCTAACATATTTACTTGCGTATCATTGTTAACATCTCCGTAATATCTGTAAGAGTTATCAAACCCTCCCGATTTGCTTTTTAGGGAATTTACGGAAATTTTTTCCACTGTGTTCGGCGCGCGGTTATCTTCTGCGTAAGCAACAGCGGTTATTGATGAAAGCACGAAAAGAAGCATTACGATTATGGAAATAATGCTTCTTTTTCCGTTATTGAGTTTTTCCCTAATCTTCATCGCAGACCCTCTTTCCCCCAAGATCTTACCTACAGGTTACTCCTAAAAAACAGTTAAAGTTTTCGCAATCGCAATAAGATCTTTGTAGTTTATCTGTGAAGAAGACATCATAAATGAATATCCGTGTTTGCTCCACAATATTGTAATGTTTTCATTGGTTTTTTCAACAACCGTATATGTTGTATCGCCTTCGGCCTCTGTAAACACTGTTGTATTCGTTGTTTCGGGGATGTATTCATCAACGCTGAATATTCTTTGAGAGAATTCAACCGTAGCGTTCTTGCTTTCATATGTGAGCATAAACACATCGTCATTTTCGAACATATATGTTCTGATATAATTATCAGGGAATACCGGCGCAAACTTAGCGGCTATATATTCAGAGTCTCTGTCTGATGCAGTTGCCGGACTTGCTCCGTTTACCTCTGAATCTGAATCTTCGTTAAACGAAGAATCCTTTGCAAGCTCTGTATCCTCATCTTCAGTATCGCTGTCTGTATTAGGAACACTAATACTTTTTGCTATACTGTTTTCAAGCTTTAAGCCGTAAAGCGTGTCTGACATTATAAAGCCGTATTGCTCGTCAATACCCCATACCGTAACAACCGATACTGCTGCAAAAAGCGACATAACAACGGCAGCCACCAAAAGCCTCTTCATATAAGATATATTCAGGCGGACTTTTCGGGTCGCGGGTTCATTATTAACGGCTTTGGTGTTTGAAATGATTTCGTTCATTTTCGCCTTAAAGCTGTCCGACATTTCAAACGGCGCTTCACTTTGTTCTGCCCATTCTTTTTCAGAGGCCTGTAAAAACGCGGTCTTTAATATTTCATTTTTTTTCATTTACAAGACCCCCTTTTCTTTCAAAATTTCGATCAGCAATTTTTCTCCGCGCTTTATACGCTTTTGCGCCGTGTGATACGATATGTCGAGCGTATCTGCTATCTGCGCAATATCAAGATCGTTTACATACATCAGCGTAAGCACATCCTTATATATATCGTTAAGCGAATAGATGGCTTTTATTATTTGTTCTTTTGTCTCGTTGAGTTCTATATTCTCAAACACATTCTCATCTGACGCGATGCTGTCGTTATAGTTAACGTCTTCTAAATATGACACTTTTTTGCGCTCACGCAAAACATTAATACAAATGTTTTTTGTTATAACCATAAGCAAAGACTTTGTCTGCGCGCTCTCAGGATCATCGACCATTTCAAGCCTGTCTGCCAATTTTACAAAAGCAGCGGCAACGGCGTCTTCGGCGTCATATTGGTTATGAAAATATGTATACGCAAAGCCAAGCAATTTGTTTGCATACAAATTGTAAATCTGCTCCAGCTTTTTGCTGTTTTGCTCATTATCGGTTTGCAAAAAGCCCACATCCTTTTCGCTTCTGTAATATAAACACTTGAGTTACGGGTTTTTAGACAAAATTTAAAAAATTTCACACAATTTTCACATAAGAGCTTCTTACGAAGTCCTTATTTATTCATTCATTTATTCTGAATCATCAGTCTTCCCTCAAAATCGGGAATAAGCTTCGCAATATATTTCTGTATAAGCACTACATCTTCCATATTTATTATATCATCAAATCTCGTATCTGATTTAACACGTGAAAGCTCGCCGAAATCGGAGTGTTTTGCAAGCAATGCGATAATTTTTTGCAAAGAGGTAACGTCTTCCATATTTACAACGTTATTACAGTTTACGTCGCCTAAAAGAAATCTTTCGGGAACCGTTTCGGTGTCTGTATCGAACGCTTTTTCCGTGTCTGTCAAAGTATCGCTGTCAGATTCATCCTCTAAAATTATTATAATGATGTCGTCATCTTCCGACTCGGTATCGACCGCTGTATCGGACGTTGTGTCTGTATGTGTATCCGTGGCAGTGTCGGTTCCGGTGTCCGTATGTGTATCCGTTGCGGTGTCTGTGTGTGTATCGGTCGAAGTATCGGTATGGGTATCGGTAGATGTATCGGGTTCTGTATCTGTTGTTTGAACAGGATTGTCGTTGTCAACTGTCAAAGCCTTTATTCTGAAGTTAACGCCGTCGCTTAATCCAACGTCTTTCCACTGAGTACCGTTTTCGCTGAAAAAGCTCTCTCCTGCGTGCGTGGTGTTATTAAAGCCTACCCAAGCCCATTTGTCTGTATAGTCGCACATAAGGGTAATATATTTGTCGCTGCCCTTTGTAAGCTTTATTACAACCGCAAATTTTTCTCCCTCTTTAAGCTCAACATTTTTGGGCAACGTAACCGTATGATATCCGCAATAGTCTGTTTTTCCCGAAAAACTTTGTTTTAGTGTGCCTGCTGTGGGTGATGTTGCGTTTTGGGGTAAGCCTGTATAGATTTTAACTTCGTAATTAACATATGCTTCACAGGTAAAGAACGACACAGCCTTTAATATTTCGTTACCCTGAGCAGTATATACGTTTGCAACGTTACCGCCGCCGAGATACGTATTATCATCTTTTCCTGTTGGAGTTGAGTCTGCGTATCCCGTAAAATTAGAGGTTCCGTCATACTGATAGTTGTGTGTATATGTATCTTTATCAATATAATCAAGGAAGCATACATCTTCTTTGTTTAGCGCAACATCTTCATACGAAAGCCAATAATATCCGTTATTGCCGTAGTCGGTACCGTAGCTTCCCTTTACAAGCCAAGCTCCGTCGTGTGCGGGGCGATGGTTTTCAAGGAAGTTTTCTCTTGAATAATTGTCGTCCCAGCCCACAACACAAACCTCGTGGTTGGCTTCTCTGTTTCCGTTATAATAATAAGAAGCGGTGCTTTCGTTCATATAAGAGTCGTTGGTATAATATGCAATTACACCGCTGCCGTTTGTCATTATGTTTTTCTTTATGTAGTTTGTGTCCTTCATGGATATCCAACGTGCCTCGTTTAATATGGCAACATTGTTTTTGTAAGCATTTGCGGGGTCATTCAAATCAAGTGTGCCGTCGGCAACGCTTTGAAATGTATATTCTTTGGCGTCAGACTCGCTTACAATGCCATTCCAGCGTGCCAAAGTTATAGTTGACATATACATAAGTCCGCCAACGTTAAGGTTGGTGTTTCCAACGGGATAAGTATTGTCTCCTTCAAGCATATTCATAGCATCCGCCGCCGGACCGAACGAATGATAAACAAGATGGAGTTCCGAAAGATCCATATTATTGAGATTATAGCCGTTTTTCTTTATAAGACTGGACTCAGACGCAGATATGATACTGAAAGCCCAGCAGCAGTTATATGAGAACTGATCTCTTACAGGTGTAATACAGTTTGTTGTGCGCGCGTCATAAAAAGAAGGCAAATCTTCTCCTCTTGACGCATATCTTTGTGCGCCTTGAGCCATACTTTCGGCTCTGTATCCTATAATTGATCTGCCTGTTCCGTTAGAATTGCAGTTGCGGCAATCGTTCTTGTTAAGCGCTTCTGCAGAAGCCGCAAACGTGACCGATGCCAATATAAGTGTAAGGCTTAATATAACGGATAGTATTCTTTTATTTATTCTCATAACAACTCCTCCAAAAAAGCTCATTCTACATCTACGTTTATGATATCATAATATGATAAATTAAGTCAATATTTTTATTTAAATAGATATATTTACCGCCTTTTCCCTTTTAAACCGGTTTGAGCTTGCTCAAAAAATCTCTGAAATATTCCGGCAAATCCGAATCAAACTCCATATATTCCCCTGTTTTGGGGTGGATAAACCCGATTTTTTTGGCATGCAGGCACTGTCCGCACAGCTCTTTGTCCGTGTTTTTCCTGCCATATACATCATCGCCCGCTACAGGATGACCAATATATGCCATATGTACCCTTATTTGATGTGTTCTTCCCGTTTCGAGCTTTAATCTTATATGGGTGTATTTTTCGTATTGCTTTATTACTTCATAATGAGTTACGGCATTTCTTGAATTTTTATTTGTAACCGCCATCTTTTTTCTGTCTGTGTTGTGCCGTCCTATCGGCAAATCTATCGTACCCTTTTCGCTTTTGAATTTGCCGTGCACCACAGCTTCGTATTCTCTTGTAAAACTGTGTTCTTTTATCTGCTGTGCAAGCTTTATGTGAGCGGCGTCGTTTTTCGCAACTATAAGCAGGCCGCTTGTGTTTTTGTCTATTCTGTGAACTATACCGGGGCGTATCTCTCCGTTTATGCCCGACAGAGAATCTTTACAATGGTATAAAAGCGCGTTCACAAGAGTACCGCTGTAATTCCCCGCGGCGGGATGAACTACCATTCCTTTCGGTTTATTTACAACAAGCAGCCAATCGTCCTCATATACGATCTCGAGCGGTATGTTTTCCGGTGTTGTTTCTATGCTTTTCGGCTCGGGAATATTCACTTTTACCGTATCGTTTAGTTTCACTTTATAATTTGCTTTAACGGGTGCGTCATTCACCAAAACAGCGTTTTGCTCTATTAGCTTTTGAGCCGCCGAGCGTGTAAGCTCAGTGTTTTCGGATATTGCCTTATCTATTCTCTCGCCGCTGTTAAATTCGGTTATTTTAAACTCAATTCTTTCCATATTATTGATCTTCTTTTATCTTTTTTTCTGCGGGATTCTTTATAAAAATCATTGAAACAAGCAGCATAACAGCGCCCACAGTTATACAGCAATCCGCAAAATTGAATATTGGGGGGAAAAACGAAAAGCTTATGAAATCAATAACATATCCCAAAAATATTCTGTCTATCAGATTTCCTATTCCTCCCGCGGCAACCAGCACGAGAGAGGCAAAAAGCATTTTGCTTTTTATCTCATATCTGAACGATATCCAAAGCAGCACCGCTAATATTGCAAATGTAAGAACAATGAATATCCATCTTTGGTTTTGAAAAATGCCAAACGCCGCGCCGCGGTTTTCAAGATAAGTAAATTTAAAAAAATCGCCTATCACAGGCACACTGCCCACAGGCATCAACATATTTACCACCATATATTTTGTAAGCTGGTCTGTTATTACAAGAGTTCCCATAAGTAAAAGCGCCAACGCCATAAAATAATTCCTCCAAACCGCAAAACCGCATAATCACAAATATCGCCTACTTAAGAAGTACTTATTTAAAAAGCCTCCCTTGTGTAAAGGGAGGTGGCACGCCTTATGGCGTGACGGAGGGATTGAAAATAATACCGGCATGACAATCCCTCAGTCGGCGTTGCCGACAGCTCCCTTTGCACAAGGGGGCCGGGTTTAAATCTTTCCAAACTTCTCCTCGTCAAAACACTTAAGTTAAAAACAATGCCTTTTTCGACTGATAATAATTATACGGTTTTATGATATTAATTTGTTTATTGCATATCTTGTGCTCTGCTCTTTTCGATGCTTTCTTTGAGCATCATGTCTTTAACTTTCATAAGGCGCACCTGTGTGCTGCGCTCGTTTTCATCAAGCTTCATTGTAATATACTTGATTTTTTCTTTTGTGTCGGGGATCATTACGTGTTCAAGTGCGTTAACTCTGCGCCGTGTTTTCTCAATTTCGCTTGCCATAAGCCTGCACGATTTTTCACACT
>JAEEGL012993346.1_pt1 | contig 15210 bp, 8 predicted proteins | sample 9134231 | NCBI WGS metagenome assembly JAEEGL01 (sample SAMN16246548, study PRJNA631951) | gut metagenome | biome: gut microbiome; feature: rumen; material: fiber-attached | host: Bos | place: Iran: Karaj | collected 2018-10 | reverse complement strand
GCCTGTTTTTGACGGCCGGGAAAACACCGGCTACGGTCCGAATCTGATTGCGGCTCTTTCTGTGATCTACAACGATGCAGAACCACAGGGTCATCTGCCGGTGCAGGTGCCTCTTGTCGAAGCTGAGGAAGACGGATATGATTATGCAAATGAGATTTATTATCACCGGAAGGAAGGTTCCGGTTACGAAAAGGAGGGATGACAATGGCGAATTGTCTTGATTATCTCGAGTGGCGCGGTGATCTGCCGTTTGCCAGAGATCCGATCAATGAAGTGGATCTGCTGATCTTCTCTGTTCTTGCCTATACGGCAATGGACGAACTGTTCGGCAAAGACAGACAGCTTACCATACCCGAATTGACACAGCGGTATGTGGATGCCGGTATCGACCAGTCAAATCTGCCGTACGACCCCAAACCGCTGATGCTGAGAGCGGCCGAATGCCAGAGATTTGCCAATGTGCTTGTATCCCGGTATGTCAACCGGGTCGACGACGCGAAGCATCTTCAGTTTTCGGCCTGCACATTCCAGACCGGCAGTAAAACCGCGGTCATCGCGTTCCGCGGTACCGATAACACCGTCGTCGGCTGGCATGAGGATTTCAATTTCTCAACCAACCTGGAAACGCCGGCGCAGCGCCTGGCAGTCCTGTATCTGAATCAGAGCATCGCGGAAGAAATCTACACCTGCGGACATTCCAAAGGCGGCAACCTGGCGATGTATGCGTCGAGTTTCGCGCACGATTACGTGCAGAAGAGGATCGTCAGTGTAACATCCTATGACGGTCCGGGCTTCCAGCCGGAAATCATGAAAGAAGAGGGCTATCAGAAGATCCTCGACCGGGCGTTCCTCGTAATTCCCGAATCCTCTGTTTTCGGTCTGCTGATGAATCAGAGAGCCCAGCGTACAATTGTCCGCAGCACGGACATCGGCCTTGGCCAGCACAACCCTTATACATGGAAGCTGAAAGGCTGCCATTTCGAAAAAACAAACAAGCTTTCCGCCTTTTCCAAATATATCGACGAAACGGTCGATAAATGGCTGGAATCCGTATCCATTGAAGAACGCCGTCAGTTCATCAACACCGTTTTCACAGCGATCGAATCAACCGGTGTTTCGACCTTCCAGGAGATGAAGAAAAAGAAGCTGGAAACAGCGAATGCCATCTTCAAAGCACTGCAGAAGACAGATTCCGAGGAAGTCCGGATGATGGGTGACACACTGCTGAAACTTGCCACGACCGGCGGCAACGTCATTATCAGTGACGTGATGAACTTCTTCGGCATCAACCGTGACAAAGACGAAAAGAAAACAAACAGCAGTCAGCTGGAAGAAAATGAAACAGCCTCCGATGCGAACTGATCTGTGAAAGGGGATAAATCATTATGTCTGCACCAAAAGAAAACATTCTCCAGCGCATCCACCGTCAGCCATTTCACTGGTACCATATTTTCATTTTTCCGCTGCTGATCGCGGCGCTGCTGATCGTCATTGTCGGCGGTTTCTGCCAGCTGGCGATGTCTGTACCGTTCAAGCCGCTGATCAACGGTCCGGACGGACAGTTCTGGACAATTTTCGAGATGTATTTTTCATTTGTCACCATCTGGCTCATCATCGGTCTGTACTGCCTGATCTTTAAAAAGAGCCGGCCGGTATTAAAGGCGATCACACCTTTCTGCAAAGGCAACAGTCTGAAGTTATTCGGACTGGGTCTGCTGATCGGCGGCGGCATGAATCTGTTATGCGGCCTGACCGCATGGCTGCGCGGCGACATTCATCTCGCATTTGATTCCTTTCCGGTTGTCAAACTGCTGCTTCTGTTTTTCGCGGTAACGATTCAGTCCGGCGCCGAAGAACTCTGCTGCCGCGGTTTCGTATATCAGAAGCTGATCCGCGGCTATAAGAGTCCGCTGGTTGCCATTCTTCTGAACTCCGCACTGTTCATGGTCCTGCATCTCGCCAATCAGGGTGTCACATTCCTTGCCCTGATGAACATCCTTCTGTCCGGAATCATGTATACGGAGATGGTATACTTTTTTGACAGTTTCTGGTGCGCGGTCGGTGCCCATACCGCCTGGAACTATATGCAGAATATCGTACTCGGGCTGCCCACCAGCGGTGTGGTGTCGATCGTTTCGATTTTCAAACTGACAGCCGGCAACGGCCGAAGCAGTTTCGCCTACGATCCGAAATTCGATATTGAAGGAACGGTTCTTTCGGTCGTCGTTCTGCTGATCGCATGCGTGGCGATTTATTACTGGGGCTTCAAGAATAACCGTAAACCGACCGATGTATGGGAAGAGCAGATCCAGGAAGAACTGCTGGAAACAAAATAAATGTACCTGACGCTTCCAAGGAAGCGTCTTTTCTTTTCAGCAGACGTGTTTTCATATGCTGAAAATTGTATAATTCTGTTATGGATCTGAAGGAAAAAAGACTCAAACTGACAGCGCGCCGGATCGAAGCTCTGAACAGCCTCGGCATTTACGATACCGACGCCCTGTTTTCATATTATCCGTACCGCTATGAAATCATGGAGGAAAAGCCGTTTGACACCTGGCAGATCAAGGATAAGGTCACCTTCGAGGCGGAAGTCGTATCGGCGGTAAAAACATGGCGGCATGGCCGTCTGACGACGAGCAGCTTTGACGTCATGGCGCAGGACCGGGTGCTGAAGATCACCATTTTCAACCGGCCCTGGGCCAAGTCGCTTGCCCTGAATCAGATCATCACCGTACAGGGTGTCTATCAGGGCAAAAACAAAGTCACGGCCATGACGTATGACAATAAAAAACTCAGTGACCATGATGCGATCACACCGGTTTACAGTACGAAAGAAGGCATTCAGCAGCGGACGATCCGCGACAGTATCCGCCGGGTATATGAAGAACTGCAGAATGAGATCATGGACATCATTCCGGAAAACCTGCATGTCCGCTACCGGCTTCTGCGGAAAGCGGATGCCATCCGCCGGATTCATTTCCCGGAAGACACAAGAGACATCCGGCTGGCAGCCAGAACACTGAAATACGAAGAGTTTCTTGTCTTTTTCACTTCCATCGCCCTGATGAAAAACGAAGAAGGAAAGGGAGTCTATAAACAGCCGCGCATTATCGACATGGGGAAAGTGAAGGAAGTCATTGCCCGGATGCCCTATGAGCTGACAAAAGATCAGAAAACGTCGCTGCAGGAGATCTTTCAGGACATGCGGGATACCAAGGTCATGTACCGGCTGGTGCAGGGAGATGTCGGCTGCGGCAAAACAGCGGTCGCGGTGATTGCCATGTATGCCTGTGTCACGGCCGGTTTTCAGGCCGCGCTTCTGGCGCCGACCGAGATCCTCGTGCGCCAGCATGTCGCATCCCTGCAAAGCATTCTGAAAGACACGGACTGCCGGATCGCCGTTCTGTATGCCGGTATGAGCGCATCCGAGAAACGGGAAGTGCTGGACGGTCTGGCAAACGGGACCATCGATATCATCGCCGGCACCCATTCGCTGATCCAGGATACCGTCGCCTTCCATCATCTTGGTCTGGTCGTGGCCGACGAGCAGCAGCGCTTCGGAGTCGAGCAGCGCAAAAAACTGAAGGAAAAGGGCGACCGGGTGGATTTCCTTCTGATGTCGGCGACACCGATTCCCCGTACCCTCGCTTCGGCGTTCTATGGGGATATGGACATTTCCACGATCGAAACGATGCCGCCCGGCCGGCAGGCGCCGATTACCCAGTATATTCAGGAAAACAGCTTCCGCAGCGTGCTCAAGGACGTCAGCGGTCTGCTTGCGTCCGGCCGGCAGCTGTATGTCATCTGCGCGGCGGTCGACGAAAATGAAGACTATGACGCGCGCAATGTGCATCAGATGTGCATCAGCCTGCAGAAACTCTATCCGCAGTACCGGGTAGCTTTCCTGCACGGCCGTATGAGCAGTGAAGAAAAACAGACAGTCATGAGCCGTTTCGCGGCCAATGAGATACAGATCCTGGTATCGACGACGGTCGTCGAAGTCGGTATGAATGTCGTCAACGCCACCGGCATGATCATTTATGACGCCGACCGGTTCGGTCTCTCCCAGCTTCATCAGCTGCGCGGCCGTATCCAGCGCGGCAGCGAGCAGGGCCGATGCTGGCTGCTGAGCGACTCCCGGGAAGAAAAAACCATGCAGCGGCTGCAGGTTCTCGTACAGACCAATAACGGCTTTGAAATCGCTTATGAAGATTTACGACTCCGTGGTCCGGGTGATATACTTGGAACAAGACAGAGCGGTATTCCGGACTTTATTCTCGGCAATCTCGTTGAAGATACAGATATCATTGCGCAGGCCCGCAAAGACGCGGAATACATTGCCGAAAACCAGCAGGACGACGACTGCTGGATGCTGCTGGATCATATCCGCATGCGCAATCAGCGCAATGCCGTTTACGCAGATTAGGAGGGGTAATTTTGGATATCATTGAATGGCTTGATCAAAGAGGAATCACGGTTTCAGACCCCGAACTGATCCGGGAAGCATTTATGCATTCCTCCTATGCCAACGAGCATCATGGCAAGCATGATAATGAGAGGCTTGAATTCATGGGGGACGCGGTGCTGCAGCTGTGGAGTTCGAATGCCATATTCCCGCTGAATCTTTCGGAAGGGAAAATGACAAGACTGCGTGCTCAGCTTGTCTGCGAACACGCTCTCGCGGTATATGGCCGCGAGCTGCATCTGAATGACTTTCTTCTGCTTGGCACCGGTGAGGAAAAGACCGGCGGCCGGAATAAGGAAGCCATCATCGCCGACATGTTTGAGGCCTTCCTCGGTGCCCTGTATCTGGATGCCGGCATGGGGGCGGTGGACAACATCCTGAATGAGGTGCTGCTGCCGCGTGTTACCCATCCGGAAGATATCGCGGAAATTGATTACAAGACAAAACTGCAGGAATACGTGCAGGCTGACAGCCGCCGGACCGTTCATTACGAGCTGGTCTCGGAAGTCGGACCGAGCAATGCGCCGGAATTTACGATGAGTGCCATCGTCGACGGACTGATCATGGGAACCGGCCGCGGTTCCAGCAAGAAACAGGCGGAACAGAATGCCGCCAAGAACGCATTTGAAAAAATGGCGAGGTGAGAAAGATCATGAAAAACACGGAATTGAAACAATGGATCCTGGATGGAAAACTGGATGAGAAACTGGCTTTCCTCTACGGCAGCGAGAATCTTGACGCTCAGAAAGAGCGTTATCTTTCCGTACTGCAGAAAACTCTCGAACTTTTCGGTGACAGCGAAACAAAACTGTTCTCGGCGCCGGGACGTACGGAAGTCGGCGGCAACCATACCGACCATCAGCTCGGGCGCGTACTTGCCGCGAGCATTAACCTGGACACGATCGCGGCCGTTGTGCCAAGCAGCGACAACGTCGTGCGGCTGGCATCCCGCGGCTTTGAAATCAAGCCGGTCGACATTTCCGATACCGAAATCCATCTGGAAGAAAAGAATACGACAGAATCGCTGATCCGCGGCGTGGCGGCCGGCCTGAAGGAGCGCGGCTACAATGCCGGCGGCTTTATGGCTTATTCGGAAAGCGATGTCATCGCCGGCGGCGGCATGTCTTCTTCGGCGGCATTTGAAGTGCTTCTCGGCACGATCCAGAGCTATCTGTACAACGAAGGCAAAGTTTCTCCGGAAGATATTGCCAAGATCGGTCAGTATGCCGAAAATGTCTATTTCATGAAGGCTTCCGGTCTGATGGATCAGATGGCATCTTCCGTCGGAAGTTTTGTCGCCATTGATTTCTATGAAAAGGAAGCACCGGTTGTCAGCAAGGTTCCGTTTGATCCGGAAGAATACGGCATCGATCTGATCCTTACCGATATCCGGGCTGATCATGCGGAACTGTCCGATGAATACAGCGCCATTCCGAATGAGATGAAGGGTGTCGCCCGCCGTCTCGGTCAGGAAGTGCTCAGCAGATGCACGGTTGAGGATCTTCTGAAGAATGTTGCCGAGATCCGGGAAAAGTGCGGTGACAGAGCTTTCCTCAGAGCCTATCATTTCCTCAATGAGACCAGGCGCGCCGATGACGAAAAGAACGCGCTTCTGAAAAAGGACATCGACACATTCCTGAAGCTGGTCAGAGAATCCGGCTATTCATCCTGGATGTATCTGCAGAATATCTGCGTGCCCGGCAGCAAGAGCGAGCAGCCGGTCGCACTGGGTCTTGCCTTAAGTGATGCCGTTCTCGGCAACGAAGGCGCCTACCGTGTGCACGGCGGCGGTTTTGCCGGTACCATTCAGGCATTTGTACCGAAGGCGAAAACGGAAGAATATATCAGAACACTGGAAGCCGCGTTCGGCGAGGGTTGCTGCTATATTCTGAAGATCCGCGGTGTCGGCGGAACAGAAGTCATTTAACAAAGGAGTTCTTATATGATCAAGGATGGCAAGATTTTACTTGGCAAGGCGCAGGATCAGGAAATCTTCATGATTCCCTCCCAGATGAACCGCCACGGCCTGATTGCCGGTGCGTCCGGCACCGGTAAAACAACGACCCTGCGCGTCATCGCGGAAGGTCTCAGTGATATCGGCGTGCCGTGTTTTGTGGCGGACGTCAAGGGTGATCTCAGTGGTCTCATCAACCCGGGTGACATGGAGCGCATCCAGGGACGTGTCGACAGCATGGGTCTGGAAGGCTTCACCGTGTCCGGCTATCCGTGCCGCTTCTTCGATGTCTACCGCAAAAAGGGACACCCGATCCGGGCTGTCATGCAGCAGGTCGATCCGGTTCTGCTTTCGCGTATTCTTGATCTGACAGATGCCCAGCAGGGTGTGCTCAACATCATCTTCAGAGTCGCGGAAGACATGGACCTTGATATCATCAACATGGAAGATCTCAAGGCGATGTGCGCCTATGTCGGGGATCATTCAAAAGAATATACCGTCAAATACGGCAATGTCTCCAAGCAGAGCATCGGCGGTATTCAGCGGCGTCTGCTCGAACTGGAAAACCAGCAGGGCAATCTGCTGTTCGGTATGCCGCAGCTGGATATCAACGACCTTCTGACGAGAACCTATGACGGCCGCGGCATGATCTCGATGCTGGAATGCGACGAGCTGTTCCATCATCCGATGACCTACTCGACGTTCCTGCTCTGGCTGCTCGACAGCATTTATAGGGAACTGCCGGAAGTCGGTGATCTCGACCGCCCGAAGATGGTCTTCTTCTTTGACGAAGCGCATCTGCTGTTTGACAATACTTCCCGTCAGCTGATGGAAAAGATCGAACAGATCATCAAGCTGATCCGTTCCAAAGGCGTCGGTATCTTCTTCATTACCCAGTCACCGACCGATCTGCCCAACAGTGTGCTGGCCCAGCTTTCCAACCGCATCCAGCACGCGCTGCGCGCCTATACGCCATCTGAGATCAAGAATGTGAAACTGGCCGCGGATGCCTTCCGCGTCAATCCGGAGCTCGACACGGCAACCGTCATCACGGAAATGAAGACCGGCTACGCGCTGGTTTCCGTTCTCGACGAAGACGGGGCGCCGACCATTGTCCAGCATACGAAGATCTGCCCGCCGCGCTCCAACATGGATATCGCAGCGGATGCGGACCGTCAGCGGGCCATTGAGAATGACTCCGCCGGCGCCCGTTACGATCTTGAATACGATCCGGTCAGTGCCTTTGAATCAATGGACGAGATCTACGCCGAAGAAGCGGAAGAAAAAGCCCGTCTGGAAGAAGAAAAGAAACAGGCCAAACTGGAAGAACAGAGACTGAAACAGGAAGCCAGGGAACAGGCCAGACGGGAAAAAGAAGGGGACTGGCTCGATCAGCTGTCCCGTAAGGCGAAGAAGAAAGCCCAGAACGAACTGGTCAATGCCGGTATCCGTTCCGCCCGCAAACTTCTCAAGGGTCTCTTCAAATAACGATCCGAAAACTGCTGTTGCTCAGAAACAGCAGTTTTTATGTTACAATGGTGACTCGCAAGGAAATATAGATTTATGACAAACCCGTTTCTTACACTGCTGAAAGAAAAAACGGACAGCCAGATGGATCCTGATACGCTTGGTATCCGCAGGATCTGTTTTTACCGTGAAAAGAAACTGCTGGAAGTGACCCTGCAGGCGCCGTCCGTTCTTTCCTGCGGTGAATATGAGCATATTATCGATATCATCAGAGAGAAGACCGGCACGGACGCTGTTCTTTATATCGAAGCGGACGATACGGCGCTTTCCTCCGTGGAAATGCAGAAATATCTGACGCGGATGTACGACGCGGATCCCGAGACGCAGATCCTTTCGTCTTCCGTCATGCAGTATGATTCCGCCCGCCGCACGCTTTCTTTCCAATTCAGCGAAAAAGAGGAAAGCGAAAGGGCGTCCGTCTGTCATGACAATGTCATGGCCATGCTGAAGAAGATCGGCTGTCCCGACGTGCATGTCTCTTTTGACGTGGCGGAAAGACAGGATACCGTCGTCCGGGATATTCCCCTGGATGCCATTCCGCTGCCGGAAGAAACAGCCGAAGCAGCACCGGTACGCAAACCGAAGAGAGACTATTACCGGCCGAAGATGAGTGATTACACTAAGGTCGAGCTGCGCGACATTCACGATCCGATTTCCGACATTCAGTTTGACGCGGATGTCTTCAATGAGGAAACGATCGAAACGAAAAAGACCAAAAAGATGATCCAGACACTGTCCGTCTTTGATGGCACGGATGCGATCGCGGTCAAACGTTTTGAAGGCCGCGGTATCACCCGGGAAGATCTTTCGGAGATCAAAAAGGGCGACCGGGTAAGGATCTACGGCCGGGTGGAATTCGACACATTCGCCAAGGACCTTGTCTGCAGCGCCCAGAGCATTGAAAAACTGGAACGTCCCAAACCGGTAGACACAGCGGATGAAAAGCGCATCGAGTTCCACATGCATACGAACATGTCGGAAATGGACGGTGTCTGTGATATCAAGGAAATCGTCAATTACGCATGGGATATCGGCCACCGCGGCATTGTCATCACGGATCACGCCGACGTGCAGTCTTTCGTCAAGGCGTTCAATAATGCCCAGGGACTGAAAAAGAAGGATCCCGAGCGTGATTTCAAGATCGGTCTGGGCTGTGAGATGAATCTGGCCAACGACCGGCTTCTGATCGTCCGCAATGCCACGGACGGCAAAATCGACGATCAGGAGTATATTTCTTTTGACCTGGAAACGACCGGTCTGTCCTGCTATTACGACCACATTATTGAATTCGGTGCGGTCAAGATCAAAAACCAGACCGTCACGGACCGTCTGCAGATGTTTATCAAGCCGCCGGTGCCGATTCCGCCGTTTATCAGCGCGAAAACAAATATCACCAACGACATGGTCAGAAACGCGAAACCTTTCGCGGAAGCGGTGGATGAGATCCTCGCCTGGATCGGCGACGGCATTCTTGTGGCCCACAACGCTTCCTTTGACTACCACTTCATGAATGAAGAATTACGCCGTCTCGGCCGGCCGCCGCTGACCAATACGGTAATCGACACGCTGGATATGGCAAGAGCCATCCTGAAGGAAAGAAGGGCGTACCGCCTCGGCAATATCGCCCGCAATTATCACGTTTCCTATGACGAAGAAGTCGCTCACCGGGCCGACTACGACGCTGAGGCGCTGGCCGGTGTTTTCCTGAACCTGCTGAAAGACGCGAAAAACAAGTTCGCTGCCCGCACCATCCGGGATCTGCAGGATAAGATCCAGGATGAAAGAGCGTTTGTCAAAGTCAGACGCACGCATGTCTGCGTCGTGGCCAGAAACCATGCCGGTCTGAAAGATCTCTATAAACTGGTCACGGAATCCAACACAAAAACACTTGCCGTCATGGGCAAGGCATCCGGCAAGGAAGGCACGGACGTGGCCGCCGAGCCGCGTGTACTGCGCAGTGAACTGCAGAAACACCGCGCCAACCTGCTGATCGGCAGTGCCTGTCTGAACGGGGAAGTATTCGAACGTGCCTGCAATGGCGACGACGCCAGACTGGAAGCCGCGATTCGTTTCTATGACTATATCGAACTGCAGCCGCTGGCGAACTTCTCAACCGCTCTCGCTCTTGGCAGTATCCCGTCCATGGAGCGTCTCAAGGAAGTAATACGGCGCATTATCCGGACGGCGAAAAAGCTTCATAAGCCGATCATTGCCGACAGTGACGCCCATTACTGCACGAAAGAGGAAAAGATCTTCCGTGACGTCTATATCATGAGCCAGGGAGTGGGCGGTGTTACCCATCCTCTGTATATCCGTGACGACAATCTGAGATGGCGGACGAAAAATCCCGACCAGCATATCCGCTTCACCGAAGAAATGAAGCAGGAATTCGCCTGGCTGGACGATCCTCAGCTGATCGAGGAAATCACCGTGATCAATCCGAATCTCCTGTTTGATCAGATCGAGGAGATCCGTCCTGTCCCGGCCGGCACATTCCCGCCGCACGTGGAAGGCTCGGATGACAAACTGCGCAAGATCTGCCATGACACGGCACGGTCAATGTATGAATTTGAAGGAAAGATTCCCGAGATCGTCAGCAGCCGGCTGGACGAGGAACTGGAGAATATCATCCGCAACGGTTTCGGCGTGCATTATTACATTGCCCATCTGCTGGTCAAAAAGAGCAACGAAGACGGCTATGTCGTCGGCTCCCGTGGATCGGTAGGTTCTTCCTTCACCGCCACGATGTCCGGCATTACTGAAGTCAATCCGCTGAAACCGCATTATCTGTGTCCGAAATGTCATTACAGTGAATGGATGGATGATCCGGAAATCAAATCCGGTTTCGATCTGGAAGATAAGAAATGTCCGCACTGCGGAGCCATCATGAAGGGCAACGGTCAGAATATTCCGTTCCAGACCTTCCTTGGCTTTGACGCCGACAAAACACCGGATATCGACCTGAACTTCTCGAACGAGTATCAGTGGCGGGCCCATGCCTTTATCAAGGAAGTATTTGGTGAAGATCACGCATACCGGGCCGGAACGATCGGCACGGTGGCGGAAAAGACCGCCTACGGCTATGTGTCAGGCTACTGCGAAAAGATGAATATCAACGACATGCGGCGGACCATGCGAGACTATCTCGCAATGGGCTGTCAGAATGTCAAACGCACGACCGGCCAGCATCCCGGCGGCATCATCATTATTCCGGATACCTATGACGCGGAAGACTTCACCCCGGTGCAGTATCCGGCCAACGATCCGAATTCCGACTGGAAGACGACCCATTACGACTTCCACGACATTCATGACAATGTCCTGAAATTTGATATTCTCGGCCATGTCGATCCGACGGCGATGCGTCTGATGCAGAATATTGCCGACCGGAAGCCGATGGATATTCCGATGAACGATCCTGAGGCACTGAGTCTGTTCTACAGCGATGACGCCCTGAAGGCGGATCCCCGCATTTATAAGAAAGAAACCGGCGCTCTCGGTCTGCCGGAATTCGGCACCCGCACGACCCGCGGAGTTCTGGAAGAGACAAGACCCAGCAAATTCTCCGATCTGGTCATCATTTCCGGTCTGTCGCACGGAACAGACGTCTGGGCGGGCAATGCCCAGGAACTGGTCCGGGCCGGTCATCCGCTGGAGGAAGTCATCGGATGCCGTGACGATATCATGACGTATCTGCTCGACAAGAAACTCGAACCGATCGATGCTTTCAAGATCATGGAGGATGTCCGAAAGGGCAGAGGCCTGCGGCCCGATCAGGAAGAGAAGATGAAGAACCGGAATGTGCCGGAATGGTATATCGATTCCTGTAAGAAGATCAAGTACATGTTCCCGAAAGCGCACGCGGTCGCCTATGTCATGATGGCGGTCCGTATTGCCTGGTACAAGGTACATGAACCTCTGCATTTCTATATTCAGTTCTTCTCGCTGCGCTGTGATGCCTATGAGATCGAAACGATGACAAGAGGCATTGACGCGATCCGGGCGCGGATGAGCGATATCGCTTCACGCCGCGATGACCGCAACGCCGCTGTTCCGGTTTCCAATAAAGAGAAGGCACTCTATGACACACTGGAAGTCTGCGAGGAACTGTATGCCCGCGGCTTCAGGATCGGCAAAGTCGATCTCTACAAATCGAAAGCGACCCAGTTCACGATCGATCCCGATGACGACAAGGCGATCATACCGCCGTTCTCCGTCATTGACGGTCTCGGCGGCAACGTAGCCCGCTCGGTTGAAGAAGCCCGCAACGCGGCTCCGTTCCTTTCCAAAGAGGACATCATGCGGCGCACCCAGCTTTCCGCCACGCTGCTGAAGAAGCTGGAAGGCATGGGATGTCTGGAAGGACTGCAGGAAACGAATCAGATGTCACTGTTCTGATTGAATTTGACATCGAATCGGACAAATTGTATAACTAAGTAGATAAATGCGATGAAAAGGACATGGTCTTTCCGCCGTCGATCAAGAGAGTTCACCGGATGGTGCGAGGTGAATGAGACAGGAAATCACTACTCCCTTGGAGCAGGCTTCGAAAGAAGAACCCGTATTCCGCGTTAAGGAACAATGAGAGTCCGCATCATACAGGATGCGGGAATTAAGGTGGTACCGCGCTGAAAGCGTCCTTTCAAAGAAGGACGCTTTTATATTTGAAAGCAGGGGAGAGAGAAAGAATGCTGAATTTTAAAGAAAACGAAGAACTGAATGTGCTGAATCACAGCTGTGCCCACATGATGGCTCAGGCCATCAAGCATCTTTATCCGCATGCCAAGTTCTGGGTAGGTCCGGTCGTCGAGGAAGGTTTCTATTACGACGTCGACCTCGGTGACGACGTCATCCGTGACGAAGATCTGCCTAAGATCGAAAAGGAAATGAAAAAGCTGGCCAAGGACGGCAAGCGGATCGTCCGTCATGAGATCAGCCGGGAAGAGGCACTGGAACAGTTCAAGGACGACGAATACAAGGTCGACCTGATCGAAAGAATGCCGGAAGGCACGAACATTTCCATGTACACGCAGGGTGATTTCACCGATCTCTGCCGCGGCCCGCACGTTGAAAGCACCAAGCTGCTGAAGAATTTCAAGCTGCTGAAACATTCCGGCGCGTACTGGAAGGGTGACAAGAACAACAAGGTGCTGCAGAGAATCTACGGTGTCTGCCTGCCGGACGCGGAAGCTCTGGAAGCTCACCTGGCGGATCTGGAAGACGCCAAGCAGAGAGACCACAGAAAGCTCGGTAAGGAAATGGCCATGTTCATGTTCTCCGAGACGGTCGGCGCCGGTCTGCCGATGTGGCTGCCGAATGGTTTCACGATCCGCAGGATCCTGTCCGACTACATCATGGACAAGGAACTGGCTCAGGGTTATGTCCATGTCATGACACCTTCCGTCGTCAGCACCAAGCTGTACAAGATTTCCGGCCATCTTGCGCATTACAAAGACGACATGTTCCCGATCATGGAAAGAGAAGGGGATGAATACTGCCTGCGTCCGATGAACTGCCCGGAACACATGGTCATGTACAAGAGCACACTGCATTCCTATCGTGACCTGCCGGTGCGCATCGCGGAAATCGCCAATGACTTCCGTTTTGAAGCCGGCGGTGCCCTGACCGGTATCGAGCGCTCCCGTGCTTTCACGCAGAACGACTCGCATATTTTCTGCCGTCCGGACCAGATCGCCGATGAAATCAAGAATGTCACAAAACTGATCCTCGACGTCTATGGTGACTTCGGCTTTGAGACATATTCCTTCCGTCTGTCACTGAGAGATCCGGAAAACAAGGAAAAGTATTTCGGCAATGACGAACTCTGGGAAAAGAGTGAGGCTCAGCTGCGCGAAGTGCTGAAGGAAATGGACGTCCCGTTCTATGAAGCGATCGGTGAAGCGGCTTTCTACGGACCGAAGATCGACGTGCAGGTCAGAAGCGCGCTCGGTCATGACGTCACGCTTTCCACCATTCAGCTTGACTACCAGCTGCCGGAACGTTTTGAACTCGAATATGTCGATCATGAAGGAAACAAAGTCCGTCCGGTCGTCATTCATAGAGCGATCTTAGGTTCTCTCGACCGCTTCGTCGCTTTCCTGCTGGAAGAGACAAAAGGCAATCTGCCGCTTTGGCTGGCTCCGAAGCAGATGGTCGTCATTCCGGTATCACCGGAAGCCCATGGTGCTTATGCCAATGAAGTCGCTGACATTCTCAGAAGCCATGGCATCCGCATTTCCGTCGACAGCCGCAACGAAAAACTCGGCTACCGTGTCCGTGAAGCGCAGATGAGCAAGATTCCGGTCGAACTGGTCGTCGGTGAAGGAGAAATCCAGGACAGAGCCGTTACCGTCAGACGCTACGGCAAAAAGGAAGCCGTCAAGATGTCCCTGGAAGACTTCATCAAGGCATCTGCCGAAGAAATCAGAGAACGCCGTTAAGCATAAGGAAAAGAAGTTCATTCGAGCTTCTTTTTTTTGTTATTCAGCAAAGCGTTTCAGCATGGCTGTCAGTTTCTCCCGATCATTCGGGATAAAACCGTATAGATTTTCCATAAAAGGATCCATGTCGGAAAAGAGAATGGTAAGCCGTTCTTCCGAACCGTCCAGCATGATCAGATCAGGATCCCTGAAATGCTTCAGGCACATGGAGCCTTTCGTGATTTCTTCCAGAAGGGCGGTCCAGTCATCCCTGGAAATTTCCTTTTCAACGCTGTGTTCTTTTCCTTTCTGATCATGGAAGTCCGCAGTATATATGATTCTGTCATCATCCACATGCACGCTGTAATTGAAAATGAGTTCGACGGAATCTCCGGTTCCGCTGTAAGCAAACGATACAATGTCATCCGCCATGACATCCTGGCCGAAGAGTAGTTCTTTTCTGGTGGGAATGATGTCGGATGATGCGAAGAGTTCGCTGTCCTCCTGCAGCACTGTTTCGTTGTCCAGGCTGGCGGTGATACGGAAGCACAGATTGCCGTCATAACCATTTTCCTGAACATAATAGCCCGTCAATTCGAGAGCGTTGGCATACGGCGCGAAGGTACGGATCTTCACCGGACAGACAGGTACATAATCCGGATCTTCGGCAAGTACTTCCACGTCGAAAAGCGGATCTGTGTTCCCGAAGGCCGGCGATGTCCATTTCACCATGAAATTGCCGTACTCCCGGCTGAGAATAATATTCATTGAATCGCTGACGTTCATATCGGTTTCCATCTCCTGCGGGGTATCTTCCGGCGGGACTGGCTGTACACAGCCGG
>JAEEGL012117518.1_pt1 | contig 15210 bp, 10 predicted proteins | sample 9134231 | NCBI WGS metagenome assembly JAEEGL01 (sample SAMN16246548, study PRJNA631951) | gut metagenome | biome: gut microbiome; feature: rumen; material: fiber-attached | host: Bos | place: Iran: Karaj | collected 2018-10 | reverse complement strand
GCCTGAGGCTTTTTCGTATCATCCAGTGCGGAAGATGGGACTTGAACCCACACGATGTAAGCATCACAAGATCCTTAGTCTTGCTCGTCTGCCAATTCCGACACTTCCGCGAACCGTCGCTGCTATCTCGTAGCGACTTGACTATAATATCAAATACCCAAAATGATGTCAACATATTTTTTTAAATATTTCAAAAAGAATTAATATACATAATATCCTTCAACCACCAGGTCTTTGATTTCGTCATCATCCTTGTAGAACATGAACTGGATTTCCTCGATGTAGAGAACTCCGTCTCCAATGTTAAGGGCCTCATGAAGTACTACTTTTTCTTCCGAGCCATATGCATCCTGCATCTCGAGATCGCGAAGCTGACTAATGATATCACTAAGATCAGCCTTTACTATCGGGTCATCATTGTCAAAATCTGATGTGACATTCCATAAAGGGATTTCAGAGAAGTTCTCAACTTCATCATCATTATTTCCATTCATGACACGGCAGATATGAGAATAGCCCTCAACATCAATCTCACCCTTTGTATCATTTACAATGACATAATAGCTTCTGCCGACAGATGAGTAGGTTGTGCTGGTCTGAAGCATATCCTCAACTTCCTCTTTTGGGATCTCGGCATAGAGCTTTTTAAGATATAGCTTTCCTTCAAGACTTCCGTTCTCAATAATCTCGTGATAGCCTGATTTTGCTCTTGCCAGATGCTGGCTGGGCATCTCAGCGCCGTTCATCTTCATGTGGATATATCCGCTTACTACAGCTTTCTGAGAGTTTGTTATAACTGCATAGACATTGATTCCCGGAACAAGGAAATACACGACTGTGAACAGTAAAAGTGCTGGCATAAGAATACCGCCGATTCCTTCGCTCTTTCGAAGTCTGAATATATAGTAGCCCTCGTATAAAACTTCAAAAATTATAAGCAAAATTCCCAAATATCTTGTGCCCGTAATTCCGTACTGATTAATTCTCATGGCAAGGCACATAATCTGGATCACTATAAATGGGATAAAAAGCAGCGGCATTATCTTAAGAGCTGAATTCACTTTGCCTTCAGTGCATCCCTGAGCCATTGTCCAGAACATGATACCGGAGCAAAAAAGTCCTGTTATGATAGAAAATACCTGGTTGGATGGGAATGTCCATGTCACAAGTATCTTAATAATATAAGCATAGATAATTACAAAGGCTGCTGCCAGTATTCCGGGAAAAACATAGCCCATGACAACTTTTGAGAACTTGGAGATTTTCTCACCGGGAGCTGAAAACGCCATAAGATAAGCAGGAAATCCCACAACACCAGTAACAAGAAAGGCCATGAATGTCTCCCAGTTAAGGTCAAAAAACAGAGCATTAAATACCCATATGATGCAAAAGACACCTAATGTAATGATTCCATGTACAAGAACGGCTTTCATCATGCCAAGAAATGCCTTAACGCCATACACTTCAAAACTGTCCCCGGACCTTTTATACATAAAGAACAGCGCGCTTAACACACATATTGCCAGATACACATAGAATATTCGGTAAAAGAACTCGTAAAAATCCCCGGTCAGATGTGCTCCAAAGCTTGTCAGAAATGCATATAATCCGCTGTTTGCTATTCCGATCAAAATAACTATTGCATAGACCAAAGACTTTTTGATTTCCTTAAGGCTTTCAATCTTACCTATCATTTTCTTATAGGCAAAATTGGACTCACACAGCACAAGTGCAGGAGTCAGACACATAAAGAACATTGATAAAAACTCATATGTATTTCGAACTACTTTCTTTTCTGAATCATAACTTCCATCTATTCCCAAAACTATACTTGCAATCAGAAAAACAATGATCGATGCAAGGTGATTTTTTAATACACCTTTTAAACTTTCTTTAATCTTACTCACCCACAACATACTCTTTTCCCCTTCCAACTCTTTCATAAATTCTTGAATTTATAAATTTTTACTTATAATTCTAAAGCTTCTATTGTACGCTTTTTCAATCAAATCAAAATGTTATATAATACAATTGAAGTAAAATTGCGATTAAACATTTGGCAGATATCATGAAAAGAAGCAACTCAAAGAACCCGGCACTGATTCTTCCGATACTGCTTACTTGCGTTGCAATAATTCTAACACTTTTCGGAAGTAATCTGCTGACAACTCCATCTTCGCCTCATTTCACTCAGCTTGATACAGGCTGGTCTGTTTTTCGTGGAGAAAACGTCTATGAAAATGTCGCGCTCTCTGAGTTCAACCTTGGTAAAACCACAAAAGGAGAAGTCGTAACAATTTCCACCAATATTCCTCCAATGTTTATCATAGCACCAACTATCATGTTCAAAAGCAGTCTCTCCTCAGTTATTGTAAAGATTGATGGGGAAGATGTCTATTCTTTTGGCACAGAATATAGTGAAAAAGGCCTTTTTATTCCTAAAAAGTACAACATGATAACCCTGGATGACGAAACAAAGCTTCATTCCATAGAAATTACTTTTACCATAGGCGAAAATGATGGTTTCAGGAAATTCTATCCAATCTACTACGGAGCAAAACGTGAACTGGTCCAGCACTTCCTGCAGCTGCACAGGCTTCCGATATTTGTCGGAGGCTTTTTGGCCATTTATTCATGCCTTCTCCTGTGCCTTGGAATCTTCCTCTCCTTCTACAGCAGGAATGAAGTTTCCATGTTTGTTAGCGCCGCTGTATCAATGCTTCTTGGAACATACACCTACGCTTACAATGATATTTTCTGCTTTTTAAGTGATCGTGACGATCTTTTCTCGATACTTGAGTATGTATCCCTGTACCTGATTCCTCTTGCGATCAGTGTGCTTTTGTATTCTTCACATTCAGAAATTGCAAATCTCAAGCAGCGAATCCTTGTCGGAATAAATGCTGTCCTTCCTTTCTCCTTCATAATCGCTCACATGAGTGGTCAGGTCCACATAAATACTTTCGTACCTTTTATACAGGTCATTGCTATATTGGAAACCGTTTTTCTCCTTCCGTCACTGATAATTGGAATAAATAATGCGCACAAAGAAAAAGTCGAGTCAGAAACCTATATAGGCTTCGATGCTGAAAGCTACCTTCTTCTTGGCTTTATCATCATGATTGTCTTTGCTCTTTTGGAAATAGCAAAGTACAATGTTGCAAAGTTTATGGAGAATTCAAATAACGCAACCATTTTATCAAACATTCATTTCCTCACCATGGGAATGCTGTTCTTCATTATCTGCCTTTTCATTTATTACTTCCTAAATGGTATCGAACACATCAATGCCATTCATGTAAAAAAGCAGCTTGAGGGATTAGCTTACACTGATACACTTACAGGCCTTATGAATAGGGCAAAGTGCATGCAGTACATGGCTTCCATTGAGGTTCCATACGCCATTGTCAGCCTCGATCTTGACAGATTGAAATACGTGAACGATACCTATGGTCACCTCGAGGGCGACAGGATGATAAAGGCTTTCGCAGCCCTTTTAAATAAATCCTTCGAAGGAGCAACACTTATAGGTAGAACCGGCGGTGATGAGTTCCTTGTAGCTTTCGAGAATCCTGCTGCCGATGTATGTGATAAATGCATCCGTGCTTTGGAAAAAAACATGGATGAATTCAACAAGGATCATGACAGATTTACTCTCTCCGCTTCTTCAGGCTACGCCTACAGCACAGAAGCTCCAAACGGAAATTTTGAGGATATCTTCTATCTGGCTGACACCAGAATGTATGAGATGAAGGAAACGCACCATGCTTAAAAGAGTTATTTATCTCGCAATAACTGTATCATCCTTCCTGTGTCTTATGCTTCTCGGCCACTTTTTTCTACGTCCCTCAAGTATCAAGAGGGTCCAGGTGCTAAATGAAGGCTGGAATGTAAGCTATAATGACACGAATTTTACAGATGTAAAGCTCTCTTCATTAAGAGGGCTTATTGGCAATGCAACCAAAAGAGGCGATAAGATTGTTCTTTCCCGTACCATTGAAGATCTTAGCAGTTTTACTTCTCCAACCATTGTATTTGAAACAAGATTCAGTGCCTGGCAGGTTAGCTGTAATCATCAATTAGTAAGTGATCACTATTACAACCTTTACGAAGATGGAAAATTCATCGGTTGTGAGAACAACTTTATAACACTGCCCGCCTATAACTATCCGGTACTGCTGGAAATTGACTTTCTAGTTGCAGAAGATGGCGCCTACAACTACTATGAAGCTCCCGCACTTGGCAGCTACACTGATATTCTCCACTACGTTGTTTATGCCCATCTGTTCATCTTCCTTATGTCAGCATTTCTTATCATCTTTGGCCTTCTGTTTTTTGCTATCTCAGTTGGCTTTAGAAGTGCGCTTCCGGAAGTAGACATGCAGATCTTTTCATCACTTCTTTTTATCACACTTGGAATCTGGTTCCTTGCACAGTTTAAGCTGATTGACCTGTTCATAGATACAAGAAGCCACCAGACAGAGATTGAGTACATCTCTCTATACATGGTTGTGCCTCTGATGTACATGGTTATGGGATGTATGCAGGACTATTTGAAAAACAAGCTGTTCCTCATCTTCTCAATTTCCGGAACAGTCATCGCAAATCTTCCTATAGTTCTGCATTATGCCGGTATCGCGCACATCAATCGCTTTCTAATGCTCTACCAGCTCAATGCGCTTGTGCTCATTCTTTTTATGCTGATCATGCTAATAAAAGATTTAAAACTTCATAAGATCACGCCTTCTCAGATAATTCAGATAACAGGCCAGTTTGCTCTCGCTGTATCCTTTATTTTCAACGTTTTCTTCTATTACCTGGAGGTTGCTGGCATTTACGAACAGATCCTGCTGTCAAAAAAGGTCGTGCCTATGGGAACTATATGCATGGTCTTTGCGACCCTGATAAACTATCAGATCTATATCTCAGAGTCCTACGCAAGGCAGAAGGAATACGCATCTCTTTCGCGCCTTGCTTATGCTGACGGGCTTACGGATATTCCAAACAGGTCCCTCATGGAGAAATACCTTAAAGGCCTCGACGAAAGTGGTATTGATTACTGCATCATAAGCCTTGACCTCAACGAACTTAAAACCATTAATGATAAAAAAGGTCATCTGATGGGTGACAAATATCTCATAGAGTTCAGCAAAATCTTAGAGGAATGCTTCAAAGAAAAAGGATTTATCTCAAGAATAGGCGGAGATGAATTCGTAGTTGTTTTGTCAGATGTTTACCTCTACAGCGCTGAAAGGCTTCTAGCGGAACTTAGCGCAAAGATTGAAGCCGTGAATGCGAAGGATCACTCTTTCATAAGAAGCGTTGCAAGCGGCTTTGCTTTTAAGCATGAAACCGACAAACAGGATTACAACCAGGTATACCTTCTCGCAGATGAAAGAATGTATATGAACAAAGAGATGATGCACAATAATGCAAAGTAACTCATCAAGCCTTTTTCTTCTCCCGAAGTGCGTTATAGATGTTCCTTGCTCTTTTAACATCGTCCTCAGTCACTGCATCTTTTCCGGGATTTCCGTATTCAAGCCTGTAAAAGACATCAAACACTATGCCAAGCTCCTGTTGCAGATCTACAGGAGCTCTTTTTACGTAGTCTGATAAAAATCCCCTGTCAAAAAAGTCTTCGCCGGATTTCTTTCTGATTATCTTCCTTATCTGCTCAACGTCCATCTTGAGCTTTTCTTCTGTCGTTCCACGCTTGTAGCGAAGCTTCCTCATGACCACCGCACCAATAAGGAGCAGGGCAAAAAGAGCTGCAACGCAAAGAAGGGCCGCAACGACAATATACAGAATTCTTATGGAAGTATCTTTTTTCTCCTCTATATCCTGAGAATCATCAAATGCAGGGATTTCCTGAACTTCTCCCTGCACATAGCTGTTCCCGTACCACGTAAAGTCCTTAGGATCCACAATTCCTGCTTCACTATCAGAAGATTCCTTATAGGTCTTATTCCAGGTCATATCCTGCGCCGTAGGATATGTTGCAGTTGGTTCAAAAGAAATCCAGCTTGCATTTTCAAGATAAACAAGAGGCCATGTATGAGCGCTTCCGCCTGAAACCTTGTAAGCATCTTCTTCCTCAAAAGGATAGAGATAGCAAAAACCAAGGGCCGGCTTTGCCGGGATTCCGGAAAGCCTAAGGAGCATTACCATCGCAGAAGTATAGTGGATGCAATATCCTTTTCCTGTCTCAAACAAAAAAGAATCCGCAAGCTCGCTCATGCCCTGAGCCGTAGTCATATCAACGTTCTTAGGCGCTTCATCAGAAGACTCAAGACTGTAGGTATACTGCCTTATGTATTCTTCAATGGCCCTTGCCTTGTCATAAGTGCTGTCGTACCCGTAAGTCAATTCTGCAGCAAGTTCACGCATTCTGCCACTTGCGCCTGTCACATCAAGATCAGCCTCAGATGAAATGGAACTCTTAACAACAATGTCCTTGTACTCATCCTCCGTCACAATATTCCTTAGATCAATACCATAGAGGCTCTTCATGTATTCGCCAAGTTCATCATAGGTTGCAGGTTCTGCATTATCCAAATTCGCTGCATTTTTTATTATGGATGCAAGGTATGGGCTTCCATAGTCAATGTCGATATAGCCGGCCTTTATGCTGTAGCCCTTCTTGTGGATCAGATCACTTCTTCCGCCCTCAATATCTTTTCCAAGAGTTGTAAGCTTATAGGAATTCATCGGAGCAATCTCATCCTTAGTCCTCAGATAAGCATACTCAATCCCAACTTCCGACCTATGGGAAAAGAGCTGTGAAATCTCTTTTGGCACCTGCTGTGCATAGAGCATCTGAAGAAACATCACAAGGTTCTCACTGTCTACTCCTTTCCCGCCCTCAAGATATACGCAGCGCCTTCTCTTCATGTATTCGCCAGTCTCTTTATCTTCAAAATAGACATAGGGCTTCTCGGAAGACGTTAGTATAAGCTCAGTTCTCTGGGTGCTGGATGCTTTGCCTCCAACATTGTTCAAGGAGCTATAGCCCGTAGTGAAGCTTCCGCCTTTGAACGCATCGGAAAAATAGTAAGACATTGTGTCATAGACACTTCCAGCACTCTGAACAATCCTCTCCCCCGCTTCGATCACAGGCGTCCAGTTGATCGGCTCATCCTGCACCGGGAAAAGAGCCACAAGTACTCCTATTATGGCAAAATAGGAAAAAGGAAAAATGTCTTTTCGCTTCTCTATAAAAAGATGCTGAAGCGCAGAAAGAACAAGGGCTGCGATACATACAAAGGTTATGCGCTCAGCCCTGTCAGAACCGGAAAAAGCATGAACTCCAAAGTTTAGAAAAACAGCAGCAATTGCAAGAACAAAGCTGCCGTAGATAACTATTTTTTCCCTGAAAGGCAAAAGTCCAAAGATAAGCCTGAATACAGCTGCAACTATCACTGCCATGCCAAGATAAGGCATATCCTCAATATCTTTTACAAGGAAATATAAAAGAAATGCCGGAAGAACCGATACGAAAAGCGGAGCTTTTCCCTTTACAAACATTCCGAAGAGATGCTCAAGCACGCAAAAGAACACAGCAAAAAGAACCGCAGCATAAACAAAGGCTTCTCCATAGTTTTCCATTAAAGCCCCATACGTTGCCTGCAGTCCACGCAGTGTGACCACGATAAGCGCAAACAGAAATATATGATTTTTGAGCTCAGCCGATAATACTGCAGATATCTTCGCCGGGCCCATGCTCTTCTCTGATGAGAATCCAGGTATCGCCATCACCCTGAGCATTCCTCCCCACATCTATCATGTTTTCTAATCTTTTGTGCTCTTCCTCTGAGCGGTAGAAGATTCCATCCGCCACAATATTGTAAAACTCAAGGAACGTGTCATAGGAATCAACCACAGACTCCCTGATCTCCCCTGCCGGATATATCAGTTTAACGGGAACGCCCTGCTCGCCAAAATGCCATGCAGCAGAGACTATAAATTCAAGGAAATAATCTCGATTTTTCAAAAATTCAATATCCTGCTCACTCTCAGGCGTATTCGATGCTTCAAGAATCAGAGTCACAGTCGTCTTTTCCATTCTGTCGGGAACTCTCGCCATAAGCTCAGAAAACCTTGCTGACAGCTTCCAGTTAACTGAAGTAAGTGAGTCTCCCTTCTGATATGCTCTGAAGTCATTTCCGGGCGTCTCCTCATAGAGCTTGGCACTCTTTAGCCCCGTGCTGTTGACCATATTTTCAATATCAAGGAACTCCTCTGCAACATCTGTTATTCGCGGGCTGACCACTGCTCTGAAGGAATACGGAACATCAACCCTTACGGAAAAGAGCCTAAAAGGGTCATAGAAAAAAAGATGCTCTATGCCAACATTGTATGCACCCGCATATTTACAGCTGATGCCGGAGGTCATTTCTCTTTTCTCATGAATATCAAGTGACAGCGGCTCTCCCTCTTTTACCTCCGGAAGGTCGCATCTGTCCTTATAAAGCCCCAAGGTCATTCCATGAATGGGCAGTATACCCCCATTCTCAACCATCACCCGGTAGTTGTGGCTCTCTCCCTTGGAGACTCTGTGTACTTCAATTTCCTGATAGAGGGATAAAAAACGATAATTTAAGACAATGTAGATCACCGAAACCGGCAAAAGAAGCAGTATAAAATAAAGCCACACAAAAGAAACCGGCCCACCATAGAAGCTGGCAAAAACAATACTCAGTATAAGGACTGCGAAATAGGCAAGGAGTCGCTTTTTTTCGATATAAATTCTCGATATCATACTTTAAGGCGCTCAATGATCTTTTTAACAAGATATTCTTTATCCACGCGGCTCATCCTCGCCTCTGTCGACAGGATCAGCCTGTGAGGAAGTGACAAAAGTGCAGCCTCTGCTATATCCTCAGGAATGCAATAGTCTCTGTCTGCAATATAGGCTATTGCCTGAGCGCAGCGAAGCATTGCAAGAAGTGCTCTTGGTGAAGCTCCGACAGAGATTTCAGCTTTATTCCTTGTCTCTTCAACTATTCTGACTGCATAAGACCTGAGATCATCATGTATTGCAACCTTCTCAGCCTCTTTTTGCATAGTGGTTACATCTGCGCCCGAGAGCACAGCACTTGTCTTTGCATGGAGATTTCCTTCAAGGAAGCGCTTTGCCATATCATCAGAACTGCCCGCATCCGGGTATCCGATGCTTAGCTTCATCATAAATCTGTCAAGAGAAGCCTCAGGAACAGGATAGGTTCCGGCCATGCCCGCAGGATTTTGCGTCGCTATAACAAGGAAAGGCTCAGGAACTTCAAAGGAATTACCATCAATGGTCACCTTGTGCTCCTCCATAACTTCAAGAAGCGCCGACTGCGTCTTTGGCGAAGTTCTGTTGAGCTCATCCGCCAGCACGATGTTGCTGACAATAGGGCCCATCTGTACTTTGAACTGCCCTTCCTTCTGATCGTACATGGAAAAGCCTGTTATATCAGCCGGAGTCGTATCCGGTGTGCATTGTATTCTGGAAAAAGAAAGAGCTAAAGAATCCGAGAGGGCTTTCGCAAGAGATGTTTTCCCAACTCCCGGTACATCCTCAAGAAGTACATGTCCCCCTGTTAAAAGAGCTACTATCAGCCTGTCAATGACCTTGTCCTTGCCTACAATTCGAAGTCCGATATTTTCCTTAAGCCTGGCAATTCTTTCATTCATTGATATTTCCCCCAAAAGTTTTATCAGTGCGAATTCTCGATAACGAAATCTGAATAGCTTACGCCTGTATATTTTTTGAAGCACCTGCTGAAATAGTTGGGATCGGGAATTCCAACCCCTGAAGCAGTCAGGTACATCTTAGAGCCATTTTTTGCATACTGCATAGCCTTCTGCATGCGAAGTTCATTTAGGTACTCAACAAATTTTTTACCCGTATCCGCTTTGAATTTGCGGGAAAGATAACTTGGGCTGAAGCCAAAGTGCTGAGCTATATATGCAAGATTTAAAGTGGAGTCGGTGAAGTTCTCTTCAAGATATTTTTCGATCTGCTCAATGGAGCCCTGGTCAGAATCCCCCAAAACCTTCTGTTCCTCCCAGTAGTCCTTCTCCCCTGAAAGCCTCTCTTTTGCCCGCTCTAAGACCTTGGTGATCTCTTCTCTCACCATAGGCTTAAGCATGTAGTCAAAAACAGGAAGACTCACACATTTCCTGGCATATTCAAACTGATCGATAGCCGTCATTATTATGATAATGAGATTAGGATACCTGTCCGTTGCGGTCTCCGTAAACTCAATTCCATCCATGAAAGGCATGGAGATATCCACAAAAGCAATGTCCGGCTTTAGATCATCAATGATGTTGATAGCCTCAATACCGCTTGCCGCCTCGCCAACGACCTCCATACCGAGCTCGTCCCACTTAATGGCAGCCTTCATGAGTCTTCTTGCAGACTCTTCATCGTCGATTACCATAACCCTGATTTTTCTATTCATACCCTCTCCCAAAGCATTTATGCAATCTGTTCAATAGTGCATTCAAAACTCGATCATATTTCTGTTATCACGAATTACGATCTCGATCTCAGTGAATTCCCCAACTTCACTTCTGATCTTTACGCAATCCCTGTCATCGCAGTAGATCCTGATTCTCTCAATGGTCCCCCATAGACCAAAGCTCTTATCTTCCTCATCAGGACGCGATCCGCGTTCTCTGAAAAGAATCTCATCAATCTGCTCTTTTGTCATTCCAACACCGGTGTCCCTTACAACCACGTGAAGGCTCCCGTCTTCTACAAAACCAGAAATTCTGATAAGTCCCTTTTCGCCTTTTAACCTGATTCCGTGATAGATACTGTTCTCAACAAGCGGCTGCAAAATAAGCTTTGGAACAATGAAATTCTCAGCTTCTTTTGCAATATCATATTCATCTTCTATTATGTCACCATAGCGAAGTTTTTGCAGCGAAAGATAGTCTTTAACGATCGTTATCTCCCTTGAAAAAGGAATCTCTCTTCCGCCCTTACTAAGGAAGTTCCTATAAAACCTTCCCATAATCTCAAGTGCATCATGCACATTTTCTGCACCTGCCTCGAGAGCCATAAATCCTATGGTCTCAATGGAATTATAAAGAAAATGCGGCTTGATCTGCTCCTGCAAAACTCGCATCTCTGCCTTCTGCAGACCCTTTTCTTTTTCAACCAGTGTCTCGATCAGCTCGTTTACATGATCGATAAGGTCGTTATAATCAGCTTCCAGCATTTCAAGCTCACCGTTTGGCATTTTCGTCTCAATCTTTTTAAGATTTCCTGACTGCTTGTTCCTGTCCATTGAAGCAGAGAGCTCAAAGACGGGATCTGTCACGTTTTCACGGATAAATGATCCAACCAAAACTGCAAGAATAAGGAAGACCAGAAGAAGGAAAAACAGCGCCAAAATGATCCTGACAGGTATTCCCTCTACTCCGTAGCTTGAGGCTCTTAGTATCACAATCGGAAGATCTGTCACACTACAGCCTGAAACAAGCATTTTTCTCCCATTCTCTCTGACTTCTCTGTGCGCAGTCTTCTCTGAGTCATAGACCGCACTGTAAAACTTTGCATATTCCCTGTTTCCAGCAAGGAATGTGCCATCATCTCCCATAATACAAACATCATCATATCTCAGCTGCCCCAGCATCTTGTCAAAAATACCGGCAGAAATATTCATGATCAGTAAACCGGTGCGCTGCTGTGACTCTATATCATAGATAGCCCTTCCTATAGTAACCATGGGCTTATCACCGATCTTCTGCGCGATTCCGTTGGTGTTAAGGGAAACCACAGCGCTTCCTTTTCCCTCAAGTATATCAACTCTCCAATCGTCAGAGAGCATCTTTTCGTAGTCGTAATTATATGTAAATCTGTTAGTGGAAAGCATTATCATATCTTCCCTTAGAACAATAACAGTATCCACACCTTCCGTTACATTCAGGATGTCCATGACCCCATATCTGGCATCATTGATCATACTGATATCAACGTAGTCCACATCGGCTCTTAAGAACCTGACAAGCCTCTGCTCTGTCATGATAAGCCTTGAGAGCTCCTTATACTTTTCAATATCCGATTCAATATTACTGGAAAGACTGGCAAGAACTCCCTCAGACTCTCTCCTGCTGTACTGTGTCCTCTCCCTCTGCGTCACAATATATCCGACGATCAGAAATGACACAATCACAACAAGAACTATCCCCATTATCAGCCGCTGAAGCTGAACTGAAAGGGATGCTGTAATTTTTCTATTATCATTAACTTTATCATTTACTTTTTTCTTAAGTAACGAACCCACTCCACCCATATCTATCATTCTACACTGAAAATAAGGCGACGCAAGCCGCATATCTTACTTTTTTAATTTGCCATCCAATAAACTATGATAACCAGAAATGCTGGTTTTCGTCTGCGTGGAGATTTTCATTAATTCATAAATCAGGAAATGCTTCCTTTCAGCGTTGTTCAAAGCAGTCAGCACTTCCTGATTTATTCATTCTGAAAATCTTCCACTCGTCCAAGAACTGCACATTTCTGGTTATCCATAGTTTACTTGTGATGGCAATTTCATCCTAGATATTTCTATTTGCTACTTGTTCCTTATTTTCTACTCCTTTTTCATCCCTTCACAGCGCCTGCGATGAAGCTCTCCTGGATCTTGCGGCTGAGGAAAAGATAAAACAGGAGGGTCGGGAAGGTTGCGATGACCAGCGCCGCTCCAATTGGTCCCCAGTCAGTTGTGTGCTGACCCGAAAGAGCCTTGATACCTACAGGAAGTGTCCTGTGTGCAGAATCGGAAATGAACACGTTTGCGAACATAAATTCATTCCAGCACTGAAGGTATGAATATACTCCAACTGTTGAAACTGCAGGCTTCATAAGCGGAAGGATTATCTTAAAGAACGTCCCTGATAAAGAGCATCCATCAATCCTTGCTGCCTCATCGAGCGCATAGGGAATCTCAACCATAAAGCCTGTGCAGATGAGGATCGACATTGAAAGTGCAAAGGCTGAATAAGGAATTATCAGTGTAGTGTACTTATTAAGCCAGTGCATCTTGGAAAGAACTACATATACAGGCACAATCGAAGCCTGGATCGGAATTGTAAGACCAAGCATAAAAAACGCATTGGTGAGCCTGCTGTATTTCCATCTGATCCTTGTAATAGCGTAGGTTGCCATCATTGCTGCAAAAAGAGATATTGCAATTGCAGAGATTGTAACAAAAAGGCTGTTTAAGAAGTACAAGCCCATGTTTCCTGTGTTAAGCGCCGTCGTATAATTCGTCCAAAGCCAGTTTTCAGGAAGTCCGATAATGTTTTTACCAAATATTTCTTCGTTGTTCTTTAGTGAAAAGGTGAACATGAAATAGATGGGAAAAAGATTTACCAGCGCCCAGAAAACGAGGAAAGCGTACATTATTATCTTAGCGGCAGGATTTGATTTATTTTCATCAACTTTGTTTACAAATGTATTTTTTCCCATATCACTCATCCTTATCTCTAAATGCTGCAGTTATAAGAAGCGCGAATGCAAAGCACAGGAAGATCAGCATAACTGATATTGTGCTTCCCATTCCGTAGCGGTTTCTCAAAAACAGCATGTTTTCCAAAAGTGTACTTGGTACCTCAGTGGACTGGAAAGGACCACCTTCAGTAAGAATCCTTACGAGGTCGTAAGCCTTAAGTGAACCTGTGACAGCAAAGATAACGCTAACTCTTATGATAGGTTTGATGATCGGGATAACGATGTACCTGTCCACCTGCCATTTTGTCGCTCCGTCAAGCATAGCAGCTTCCCTGAGGTCGATCGAAACGCCTTTTACACCTGCATACATCAAAAGCATGTGATAGCCAATGTACTGCCATACTGTGGGAACAATGATACTTCCAAGAGCTGTTTTTACATCTCCTACCCACACATGCTTCCAGGACTCTAAATGAACAGCGTCCAAAAATCTGTTTAAGAGACCGTAGTCGGGATTATATATTTTCAACCATAACTGGCCAATTACCACGGTTGAAATAAGTACCGGCATAAAGAAGATAGCCAGGAATGTGCGGTCAAGTTTTGGACGTCTTCCAAGAAGAAGTGCTAACAAGAGAGAGAAGGGTAATTGCACAAACACTGAGAAAAATGCCAGTAGCATAGAGTTCTTAAGCGATGTCATGAACTTGATGGAGCCATTGGTAAAGAGCTCCTTGTAATTGGCCAGGCCTATAAATGTTCCCTCGGAAAACCCATTCCAGTCATACATGCTTCTATACAAGGATACAGCGATAGGGGCAATAAGGATGCTGACAAAAAGCAGAAGGGCCGGGAGCAAAAACAGGAAGATTGTTATAGCCTTATTCAGATCAAAACTTTTTTTATTTTTCATACCGGAAATACCTTCCCCAAAAACTATATAAGAAAAAACTTTTTACCAAAAAATATTAAGAAAGCCCTTCCGGCCTCCCTTATAAGAAGATCCGGAAGGGCAAAATTTATTACTGGATATCTTTTGCAAGTCCTTCGATGAACTGTGATCCGTCGAGGAGGCATCCATAAACCTGATCAACGTATGAAAGATATGTGTTTGCAGAATCTGCGTTCATAGCTGTGTCGCCGAAAAGAACGAACTTGTCAGCCTTGCTTACGATCTCAGATACTGTCTGTGTAAGAGGGTTGATAGAGCTTGTGTCGCCATAAGGTGTCCATGCCGGAAGTCCGCATCCATCAAGGTATCCATAGTGGCAGATGAGCTTACCAAGCTCGAATGCATAGTCAGCTGCTCTCTCAGCGTTAGGTGAAGAAGCTGCAACTGCAAGTGTGTCTGAAGGTCCGCCGATAACCTGGCCAAGCTTAGCCTTGTCAGCGTTGATAACAGGGAACTCACCAACCTTAACCTTAGGGAAGAACGCAGAATTAGCTGCGAAGTCTGCACAGTTCCATGTTCCGTTCATGTAGAATGCATACTTGCCTGCCATGAAGTTATTCTTAACTTCGTCGTTTGTAAGGCCGATTCCTGAAGGATCGAAGTAACCGTTTGTTACAAGTGCCTGGAATGTATCAACAGCATCAGCAACGTCCTGATTATTCCATGTAGCTCTTCCAAGGAAGATGTCATTAAGAGCATCAGCACCTACGCTCTTCTCGATAACAGACTCAAGGTACTCAGTTACGCACCATGTCTCTTTTCCTGCGCATCCGAATGGGATGATTCCCTTAGCCTTAAGGGCGTC
>JAEEGL014002183.1_pt1 | contig 15211 bp, 12 predicted proteins | sample 9134231 | NCBI WGS metagenome assembly JAEEGL01 (sample SAMN16246548, study PRJNA631951) | gut metagenome | biome: gut microbiome; feature: rumen; material: fiber-attached | host: Bos | place: Iran: Karaj | collected 2018-10 | reverse complement strand
GGCAATGGAAGTTAAGCCTTTGATTTTGCTCACAGGTTTTAGCGCCTACCCTCGCAAGATTAACTTTAAGCGCTTCCGCGAAATTGCAGACAAGTGCGGAGCAGTATTAATGGTAGATATGGCACACTTTGCAGGTCTTGTAGCAGGTAAAGTTTTGACAGGCGACTACGATCCTGTAAAATGGGCAGACATTGTTACAACAACAACACATAAAACTTTACGCGGACCACGCGGTGCTTTGATTTTGTGTAAGCAGGAATTTGCAGACTATGTAAACAAAGGCTGTCCTATGGTACTTGGTGGTCCACTTGGACACATCATGGCTGCTAAGGCAATTGCCCTTAAAGAAGCTAATACTCCTGAATACCGTGCATGGGCTGCACAGGTTGTAAAGAACGCACAGGCTCTTGCTGAAGGCTGTAAGTCACACAACATCCCGTTGCAGACAGGCGGAACAGACAACCACCTTATGCTCTGCGATGTAACAGTTTACGGATTAACAGGTAAGCAGGCAGAAGCTGCCTTGTTCAAGTGCGGTGTTACTGCAAATGCAAACGCTCTTCCTTATGATAAGAACGGCGCTTGGTGGACTTCTGGTATTCGTATCGGAACCCCAGGTCTTACAACTCTTGGCATGAACGAAGCAGACATGAAAGAAGTTGCAGATATCATTGACTTTGTTCTTAAGAACACAAAGCCTGGTGTTACAAAAGAAGGAAAGCCTGCTAAGGGTAAAATTGAAATCAGCGATGATACAGTTGCTGCAGCCCGCGAGCGCGTAAACAAGTTGCTTGGTGCTCATGTGCTTTATCCTGAGTTGGATTTGGACTTCTTGAAAAAGGAATTTGTTCGCGCTTAAAGCATACGAACGGCTAACATTGTAATGTCGTCGAATTGTTCTGCGCCCGAAACAAAATCGTTTATCTGAGTGCGGACATTTTTTATAAAATCCGGGGTCGAAAGATCCTGGATTTTTTTTGTTGCTGCAAGCAGGCGCTCATCTCCAAAAAGCTCCTGCTCTGCATTCGAAGCTTCCGTTACTCCATCTGTATAAACAAGAAGAGCATCTCCTTTTTGAAGCTTTATTTTATGCTCCGTATAAGGAACCCCATCCATTCCCGCAAGCATGAGGTTTGGTTTTGAATCTATAAAGCCTGCATTGCCGTTTCTTAAAAGAACTGGGAAAGGATGTCCCGCATTTACATAACAAAGCTCGTTAGTACTCAAGGTAAGAATTCCAAGCCAGCAGGTTACAAACATATCCATTACATTATTTTTGCAAAGCTGACTGTTTGTAGTTTCAAAAATCTGTGAAGGTGACAATCCCTGTTTTGCATGAGTTGCCAAAAGTGTTTTTACAATCATCATGAACAGGGCAGCAGGAACTCCTTTACCGCTGACATCTCCTACTGTAATCATAAGGTGATCATCGTCGAGCATGTGATAATCATACAAGTCTCCCCCAACCTCTTTTGCAGGGTCCATTGAAGCAAATAAATCAAAGCTTTTGCAGTCTGGAAAAGCAGGATATCCTTTTGGAAGAACACCACGCTGGATTTTTGTTGCAAGGTCGAGCTCCGTTGCAAGGCGCTGTTGTTCCAAAGTCATCTGGGTAATCTGTTCAATGTTGCGGTTTACATCACACTCCATCTGATGAACTGAATGTGCAAGAACTCCAAGTTCATCATTCGGGTGAATTGTCATGAGCACTTCAGAAGGCTCGCCGCCATAAGAAGCAAAGTGATCTGTTTCGCGGGTAATTGTCACAACAGGCTTTATAAAATGAAGATTAAAAAATCCCGAAAAGAAAACCACAAAAAAGATTGCAAAAATCAATTCTACAAAAACAACTGCAATAATATATTTATGTCTGGCAGAAACGAATTCCTGAATATCTTTTTGAGCACCAAGCACCGCAACAATTTTTCCCTGAGAATTTCGAACAGGTACCATTGCAGTAATATGAGAACCGCTTCTTGTTTTTAAAGTATGCCGAACTACAACTTCACCATTTTCAAAAACTCTTTTTGCAGAAGAATTGAAATCGGGTTCCTCGTACACTTCAAAAAATCCAAGCGGGAATGGAGAATGCTTGCCGCCATTTTTAACGGGATTATAAATATATGTAATGCGATTATAATCTGGAGGCTCAACGCTTGAAACATAAATAAGATTCAGTTCAAACTGTTCAATAAAATATTGAAGGATATTGTTAATTTCATCATAACGGACATCGGTAGTTTTTGTTTTAAGATAAGTATCAAAAGAATCGGGATTAAGGCATTCAACAACAGTGGCAGCAACAGAGCGGATGTTCTTATCATATTGGGTACGGAACTGTCGTGAATAGGCAATAAATCCGGCTGCAAAAATCATTGTACACAGAATAAATCCGGCAATTACAATATTAAGAACAATCTTCTTTGTAAGAACAGGGAGCCTTCGTTTCATAAAATCATTATATCACACAAATTTGCTGCGGTCACTTGGAAATCTACACTCACCTTGAAATATTTTCACAGATTTTTTACTTTATTTTTTACCTAAATTACATTACAATTTAACTATGAAACAAAAAAAACAGGTTCGTCTGTCTGACATTGCTAAGCGATTGAATATCAGCACGGTTACAGTTTCAAAAGCGCTTGCAGGAAAGGATGGAGTTGGCGATGAATTGCGCGGGCAGATAAAAGAGCTTGCAAAAGAAATGGGCTACAAGGCTTCTAAAAGTGCAGCAGGTATCGGGGCCGGATCTACGGGAAACATTGGAATTGTAATTCCTTCCAGATTTTTTTCTCCGAATTATTCTTATTACTGGTATTTATTTAATCATCTTTCTACGGCACTTCTTGAGCAAAATTATTTTGCAATGATGGAGCTTTTGACAGACGAAGACGAAAAAGCATGTACGCTTCCACGACTGATTACAGAAAAAAAGGTCGATGGAATTATTTTTTTGGGACAAACTTCCATTCAATACATCCAGTCAATAAAGGCTTCTTATTCTGATTTTATTCTCATGGATTTTTATACTAATGATGCTGAACTTGACTGCATTGTTAATGATGATTACTACAATTCCTATCTTATAACAAAGTACCTTATTTCTATGGGGCATAAATCAATTCGATTTGTCGGAACTTTTAATGCAACAACTTCCATTCAAGACAGATACATGGGTTATGAAAAGGCAATGCATGAAAACAATCTGCAATGCTCTTTTGAAAGCATTATTGATGACCGCGATTCTCAAGGAATGCTTATAAAAATGGCGCTTCCTTCGAATGACCAGATGCCTGATGCATTTGTCTGCAACAGTGACCTTACGGCTTCAAAACTGATTCAACAGCTTGAAGAAAAAGGACTGAAGGTACCGGCAGATATTTCTGTAACAGGCTACGACAACTTTCTTTCGGAAGAAGAAAAAACAGTTCCGCTCACAACTGTTGGAGTTGAACCGCAGAGCCTTTGTGCCATGGCCGCAGATTTGATTATAAGTAAGATTACCGGAAAGTCGTATATTAAAGGAAGACATCTGGCAACAGGAAAGATTATTATAAGAGAGTCTGTAAGGGCATTCTAATGGTAATGTTGTAGATTGCTTCGCTTCGCTCGCAATGACGAAAGTCTTGTCATTGCGAGGAGCGAAGCGACGAAGCAATCTACAACGCTATCTAATGATTACCTTCCCATTACTTAAATCCAGTAACTTCGCAGCAAAAGTTTCAAACTGATCTGCGCGGATTTTACCAGATATTTTTACACCTTCTCCAAACTCTTCTGTTACATCATAAAGGGCAAACTGTTCCATATTTATTTTTATAAGCTTATGAAGACTGTAATCGCAGGTAAAGGAAAAAGCTTTCTTTTCTACAAGCTCTTCAAAAAGGTTTTCTGCTTCTGCTTTTTGCAGCACCTGTTTTGCACCACCTGAATACGCCTTTACAAGTCCGCCAGTTCCAAGCAGTGTGCCTCCAAACCATCGCGTTATTGTTACAAGTGTATTTGTACAACCAAAGCCTTTGAGCACGTCTAAGGTTGGCCGGCCTGCAGTTCCCGAAGGTTCTCCGTCGTCGCTCATTCCAAGTATTTCTGCACCGGGACCAATTACAAATGCGTGGACTACGTGTGTGGCGTCGGGGTATTTTGTTTTCTGTGCTTTTACAAGGTCGCGCGCCTGGGACTGGCTTTCGCAGGGAAAGAGTTCGGATAGGAATTTTGAGCCTTTTATTATTTCTTCAAAAGATGTAGTTGATTTTAAAACTAGCATTGTAACTCCAAATTGTGGATTGCTTCGGCTTCGCCTCGCAATGACGACGGTGTTAAGCGGGGGTTTTAGGGGGCGCAGCGCCCCTAGGCGAAGGGGGTAGCCGCAACGCAGTGCGGCGAGGGGGAAGGCTTTCCCCCACACTCACCTACAAAACCACAATATCCTTAACTTCTTTAGAAACTACGCGCACACCTTTTGCTTTGAGGGACTTTTCTTCGTAGTTGCTTGCCTTGAAGGTTTCGGTAAGTTTTTTTATGCGGCCTTTTGGAACATAGTTGAGCTTGAACTCAAAGGTCTTGCGTGTATCTACATGCAAAACTTCCATTCCGTCTGGAGCAAAGAAGTAGTCGCGGTTCATGATGTAGCCTGCAATTTTACAGCGCTTGATGTAAACATATTGAGTTGCAGGATCGCGGTAAAGGATTGTAAACAATACCTTTGAAAGACTTTCCTTGTCTGCAAGTCCGCAGTAACGAAGCTCCGGACCAACAAAGATTTTCTTAGGGCATTCAGATACAGAATAGATTCCGCTCTTGCGAACGTAAAGAACCTTGTCGTATGGAGTAACCTTGAGCATTTCTTCTCCACCGCTAACTTCGGTACCAAGGTTTCCGGATTTTTCATCATATCTAAGCGGCTTGTCTCGTTTAGAAACAGCCTTAACGTCTACAGTATTAATATTTGTAATTGTAGTGCGGCGTCGTGTCGTAATTCCGTCAAGCTTTGCTTCAATTCCGTCGAGCCATGAAATTGCATAATCTACAAGATGCTTGAGCAGGCGGTTAATTTCCTTAATGCGGTCATTGATTGCCTGAACTTCCTGCTTGTTCTTGTTCATATCGTAAAGAGAGATTCTGCGGATTGGAATCTTGAGCAGGTGGTCTACGTCATCGACTGTGATTGGTCTTATGAGTTCGGCCTTGAATGGTTTGAAGCCATCCATTACGGCTTTGATTACGCCTTCTTCAGTTTTCTGATTTTCGATTTTCTTATAGATTCGCTCTTCTACGAAAATGCGTTCAAGGGTTCGCAGGTGAAGCTTTTCCATAAGGGCTGCCCGTTCAAGTTCGAGCTCCTGCTTAAGAATTCCAACAAGCTGCTTTGCATGATGCTGAATTACCTGTGTACATGTCATCTGAACAGGCATGTTGTCTTTAATTACAAGCAGGTTACAGTAAATTGTCTGCTCGCAGTCTGTAAAGGCATAAAGGGCATCTACAACATCCTTTGTGTAAACGCCGCGCTGAAGTCTGATTTCGATATTTACTTTATCGCTTGTATAATCTTGAATTGAAGTTGCCTTGATTTTTCCGTTCTTTACAGCCTTTTCAATTGAATCACAAAGGCTTTCTGTTGTTGAACCATAAGGAAGTTCTGTAATTACGATTTTTTTATCATCGCTTGTATCCATCTTTGCACGGGTAACAATTTTTCCAAGTCCGTCTTCATAGGCAGAAACGTCAATCAAACCGCCTGTTGGAAAATCTGGGAAGAGCTGGAACTTTTCACCGCGAAGGCATTTTCGTTCAGCATCAATTACCTCGTGAATATTGTGACTAAGAATGTATGTACTCATACCAACGGCAATACCTTCGGCACCCATGATGAGTACCAGAGGAAGCTTAGCCTGGAATGCAAGAGGTTCTGTATCGCGGCTGTCGTATGTATCTACATACTGTGTGATTTTTGGGTTTGTATTTAAGATATCTTTTGTAATTGGACGCAGACGGCATTCAATGTATCGGGGAGCAGAAGCACCATCGCCTGTGTACATGTTACCGAAGTTTCCCTGCTTGTCTATAAAAAGCTCTTTGTTTGCAAGATTTACAAGTGCTGTATAAATGGAAGAATCTCCGTGCGGATGAAATGCCATTACCTTACCGCAGAGATTTGCTACTTTGGTAAAACGCCCGTCATCTGTTTTTAAAAGCGTGTGAATAATTCGGCGCTGAACAGGTTTAAGTCCATCTGTGATTTCTGGAATAGCACGGTCGCGGATTACATAGCTTGCGTACTGAATGAAGTTTGAATCGAATAAATTTTTAACGTATGCCATTTTTCCCCTCTAATTTTCCCTTATATAATTATAAATGAACTATAAAAACTCTTCAAGACTTTTTAGCGTAGGACAGATTTTCCAGCAGAGTGCTTCGAGTTCAGGAGTTGGTGCAATTTTGTCTGGCACCATAACAACCTTGAGCCCTGCTTTTGCGGCACTTTTGATTCCGTTCGGGCTGTCTTCTACCGCAACGCATTCACCCGGTTCCAGACCAAGCGAACGGCAAGCCATTAAATATATTTCGGGATCAGGTTTACTGTGTTCAACCATTTCGCCCGTTGTACGCGTTTCAAAAAAGTCTATTACACCGGCAGTAGTCAGCTGGCGTGCAACTGTGGGGCCGTTTGTTGAAGATGCAAGTGCAAGCCTGTATTTTGGTTTTAAGTATTCAAGAATTTCTTTTGCATAAGGCAACAGCGGAATTCCATCCTGTTCTTCAATCATGTGAAAAAGCTCTGAAGTTCTTTTGAGAAATGCTTCGGAATCAAAATCGGCACCAAAAATATCACGCAGAAGCTTGAGGGTGTCGTTACGATTTGAACCGCGGCACATGTTCAGAAAATCCTTGTCTGTCGTTAAATCCATTTCGTCCTGGGCAATCATCCAGGTTTTATCGCTGATTGTTTCAGAGTCGAGGATGACGCCGTCCATGTCGAAGATTATTGCTTTAATGTCCATATTTTCTCCAAATAGATCCCCGGGTCAAACCCGAGGATGACACTTATCGTTTTGGGCTCAGTTCCGAGCTTACAAACAACCGGTCCTGATACCAGTCAATCAGCAGAGAGAAGGTTTCGGTATCATAGCCGTCGGCAGTAACTTTAATTTTCCATACTGTACCAGACTTTAATTCTTCTGCAGGCACGGCCGAAATTTCTTTCCAGTTATTCTTATACAAAATCTCAATCTTTGCCTTGTCTGTAATATTTTTGCCTGAAACTCCATCATAAACATAAGAAGAAATTTCAAGTTCACGGGTGACTCCCTTCAAGAAATCGCTTTCTATTAAAACAGACTTTTCCCCTACACTAAACGACTTCCACCATACATACGGACCAACTACAACCTTTACGCGGTAATCTCCTTTTTTAAGATATACCGGCGAAATGTTATAAGTTCTGTTTTTAGAAGCAAGTCTCGCAACCTCAACTGTTGTCTGAACCGTAAACCATTTTTCAAAAAAGCGTGAACCTTTTACTTCAAATTCTCTACGGGCAGATTTTACTTCAGGAATATCCTTTCCGTCATTTTCAAAAAAGAATGCTTTAATAGGCAAATCAAGATCGGCAGAAAGTGAGCGCGGAACTTCCATCTGAATCTGAACAGGAGTATACCATGCCTTTAGAATTGTCTTATGAATAAAGCCTGCCTTCCAGCAGAATGTAAATACCGCTGCAACTGCTGCTGCGCAAAGCACTACATTTCGTATAAGACGGAACAGCTTGTCTTTTGGATTAAAGAACGGGAACACATAAGTGTTTGACGAAATAACGGCCTTTGCAACATGAACTCGAATATCATGAGTATTAAAGTGGCGCAGATATTTTTTAATTGCCCTTAAAACCTGATCAATTGACTGGAAGCGTTTCTTTGGATTCGGGCGAATCATTTTATGAATAAGCGCTTCTATTTCTTTAGGAATCTTTCTGTCTATTTTTCTTGCATGGATGTATCTGCCCTTCTTGATGATTTTAAAGTTTTCCATGCTGAATTCACCAGGGTACGGTTTTCCGCCAGTTACCATTTCGTAAAGCATTATTCCAAGTGAATAAATGTCTGCACGAGAATCTACGCTGGCACTGTCTTCAAACTGCTCCGGCGACATATATGCAGGAGTTCCAAGACTCATACCTGAAACAGTCATATTACTTTCGCGGTCTTCCTGATCACTTGCAATTCCAAAATCGGCAAGCTTAATTTCTCCACGACGCGAAATCAAAATGTTTCCAGGCTTAATGTCACGGTGAATTATATTTTTTGAATGCGCGTGTTTTAAAGCAAGACAACTGTCCTGAAGAATGAGCATTGCAACCGGCGGCGGAAGCACTGTCTGTTTTTTAATGAGCTTATCAAGCGCAAGACCGTCAACAAGTTCTTCTACCATATAGCGGCTGCCGGCTTCTGTAAAATAATCAAAAAGTTGAACTATATACGGACTGTGCATGTCCATAAGAATTTGCGCTTCTTTCTTAAAGCGTTCTGCATTAAGCGAGTTGCCGCGCGAAGTCATTTTCTTAATTACAACATATCGTTTGAGTGACGGATGAATTGCTTTATAAACAACTCCCATACCACCCTTTGCAATAACTCCGGCTATTTTATATTTGCCAATCATCGGCGGAAAATCATTAGGCATTTTTTCTTGCCCCCTTAGTATTTATAATATCTTTTTCAAAATCAAAAATTTTATCTGGCTGAACAAACACGACATTCTGCTTATGTGGATTGTGAATCTGAACGAGATGCCCTTCCTGACGTAAAGCAAAATTTTCTTTTACAGGCCTGTGCCCCGAAAAATAAAGCGCTTTTTGTGCAGCCTTTTTTCCAAGCAGCTCATTCACAATTGGAGCAACAGTAGCTTTTTTTACCTGACCGTTTCGGGTCCATATAAGTCCTTCTACTACGCTGTCATCAAACCTTGCGTCTATAAGCTGTTCCGTCGTATATACTGCAGCTGGCTCCGCATGCGAAACGACATAGTTTTTTCCATAAGCCATAAGCGGCAGAAGATTTTCATATTGCGAAATCAGATTCAAAAGCTTTTCATCATAATATTCCTGAATAAAGCATTTTACCATTTCGCCTTCGTCTGCATATTTATAGAAGGCATAGTCGCCGCCAAGATTACTGTTCAAAATATTTTCGTGATTGCCTTTTAAAAAATGAAAATTTTCAGGAAACATTATTTTAAGGCTCATGATTGCACAAAGTGTCGAAAGCGTTACAATCATTTCATCCTGCATGTAGTGGCCTGTATGAATGCCGTCTTCGAACTCTGCAGAAATGAGCTTCCAGCGCAAAGAAGAAAGCTCCGTATGAACTGCATCGCCCACACATACGACATCAATTTTTTTCTGTTCAAGCGCCTGCATAACTGTAAGATTCAACTTAGGCAAAGTACAGGCTAAAATATTGTGTATAAAATCTGGGCGCGAATGAATGTCTGGAATAATTACGACGGGAAGACACCGCGCGCTTTTTTCATAAAGCTTGAGCAGGGAACCCGGCTGCCCTACACAATTTGCAGGACGATACGATTCAGGTTCGTTTAAAAGCGTTGAGCACGTTTTTTTTACAAGAGAACTAATATACTCATAGGAAGGAAGCTCCTGCAGCGCAAGACACTCTTCTACATCAAGCTTACGATCAGACATAAGTTATGAAATTACAAGGCTCATGTTGCCAATAGTAACTTTATCACCCGGATTAAGCTTAACATATTTATCAGGCGGGATTTTTACTCCGTTAAGATACGTTCCGTTTGTGCTGTTTTCATCCTTCAAAAAATAAGCATTTTTGATTTTTTGGATTACAGCGTGATGCCGGCTTGCAAGTTTATTGTCTACGACAACATCATTGTCATATTCACGGCCAATTGTTATTTTTGCAACAAGACTAACCTTCTTATTGTTGAACATCAGATAAGAAGCAGGTTTTGTTTCTCCGTAAGATTTGAGCTGCTGCCCTACCGGCGATACTGTTTGAATTGTTTCGTTACTCATATATATAGTATATAATGAAAACAATAACTACGCAATTTTTTTATAGAGATTACTTCAACAAAGCCGCTGGCTTAAATACACTGAACATAGGGATATTGTCTTTGGCGACCTTTACGAAAACTTTAAATGCCTTAATCACTGCCTTTCGTTCGGTTTCGTCAAGTTCAGCAAGTCTTGCAATCATTTTTCCGCCGCAAACGATCTTATTCTGGTCAATTTCGTAGTTTGTTTTAGCACCGGAAGCATAAATAACATCAAATAACGTGTCTATGAACTTTTTGCGTTCCTGTGCCGAAAGCTTTGCTGCCCATGCATTAAATGAAGAATAGAAAATCTCTGAAGCTTCATCAAATTTTGGCGCCGTTTCAAAAGCAGGGCCAAGTACATTCCAGGTAAACGGATCATGCTGTAAGATTCCTTCAGCACTACACGCCACAATTTTATACTGTGTTATGTGCTCAAACATCATTCCTACAACGCAGAATTCAGGAAAATATGCAAAAACTCTGTCTTTAATCTGCAAAAACTCAGGAGTCTGATATACTGGTGCAAAAAATCCCGGACCATCAAAATTATAAACTTTCTCAAGACGGCATAATGACTTTTTAGGAACGGACATTCCGCCTTTTACGCTTAAGTTTCCGCCTTTTGAATGCCCCGTAATTATAAAACTTCCCTTTAACGAAGCCATAGCCTGGCAAATATACTCGCGCGTGTCTTTCTGGGCAGGAACTTCATCCATCCAGCCAAGATTAAAATCTTCATACCAGCCTGCAATCGTATCATCCGTACCACGAAGGGCCGCAACATACCTGTTTTTTTCAATCTGATATGTAATTGCCGAAAACTGCTCTATATTTTTCACGCTTATTTTGTTAATAAATCCGCAAACCTTAATTTTCTTAAAACGATCGGATTTTGCCGCATTAAGCAGAAGTTCTGGCGTCAAAGGATTAATCATTGCGCCCATATTGCAGCGTTTTTCATAATCTTTTGCTGCTTCAAACCGTTTTGCAAGCTCTTCCAGCGTTATTTTCTGGTTAAAATCAGAGGCCACAAGGCCATCAATGTTATTATATGCAATCTGGCTTAAAATAAGTGCATCTACACCGTTAAAATCACTCTGTGCAAAAGTAAGGTCGCCGCGCATTTTAATGTAATCAAGAATATTGTAAGTTTTGTCTTTCATAAGCGCTCCTGAACCGCAATTAAATTTGACTTAAATAACTTCCTATCTTATAATTTAACCATGCGAAAAAAGTTCGGCAAGTTAAAAATTCTTATGATCTGCTTTTTATCATCTCTGCTAATCTGGATTTTAATTGCAGTTTTTTCTATATATAAAACACACATTACAAATAAAAAGGTTTCAGTCATTAATCAACTTTCAACCAAACCTCCCGTAGACCGTTTTGACCGAATATACTTTGCAATTACAAAATCAAACAACTGGACAGAAGCAAATGACATGAATCTTTTTTCGTACGAAGCAATAATTGCAAATACAACGGAAAATGACCTTAAAGACTGGTGCATAAAGCTTAAGGTTCCAGACGAAACTTCCGTAGAAAACACCTGGGATTGTACAGCTTATATAGAAGACAACTACCTTTACATCAAATCAGAAGAATTCATAAATGAAAAAATCAATTCAAAAAGCGAAACTCATTTTGGGTTCCTGCTTATTTCTGAAAATGATTTAGCATTCCGTTCTGCCGTAATTACAGGCCGCCTTTGCAAAAAGCTTTCTTCAAACTCTCTGTTCATTTTGTGCAGTATAATGGCTGTAATTTCGCTTATTGCGTCTCTTTACGGCTTTGTCCTTCAGCATATTATAAAAAATCAGGCGCAGGTAACAAAGCAACGTCAGGAACATGATAATCAGATTATTGAACAGACAATGAAGACCTTCTCTAACTTTATTGATAATAAAGATACTTACACTCAAGGTCACTCTACCCGCGTTGCCGCATATGTCCGAGAAATGGCAAAACGAATGGGACTCGATGAACAGACACAACTGAACATGTATTACGCAGGCCTCATGCACGATATAGGAAAGCTCACAATTGCAGATGATGTTTTGAATAAAACAAGCCGCCTTTCTACGGAAGAATGGTCTTTAATTCAGCAGCACACGACAAACGGCGCAATGCTTCTTAAAAACTTTACCATTCTGCCAGAAATCAACGACGCAGTACTTTACCACCATGAACGATTCGACGGAACAGGCTACATGAACAGAATGTGCGGCAAGGATATTCCGCTTGTTGCACGCATGGTTTGTATTGCAGACGCCTACGATGCAATGAACACTAACCGCTGCTACAGACTCAAGTTTTCTGAAGAACGCATAATTTCGGAACTTGACCGTTGCCGCGGAAAGCAGTTTGACCCGGATATAGTACCGTACCTGATATCTATGATAAAAGATGGCACGGTGTACAGGTTGTAATTAATGCGGTGGTTGAGCTCGTCGAAACCACCACATAAAATATAGGAGTTATTTATGGATCTTATCTATGGTATCAAAGACAAGCCAAAGGTTGGCAAGGTAATTCTTTTTGCTTTGCAGCAGCTTCTGGCAATCATGGCAGCAACAATTGCAGTTCCAGCAGTTGTAAACAGCAATTGCGGTACACAGCTTACAGCTTCGGCAGCATTGTTTGGTGCAGGTATAGGCTCAATTGTATATCTGCTTTTCACAAAAGGAAGAAGCCCTGTATTCTTGGGAAGCTCATTCGCCTTCCTTCCTTCAATGTTCAGTGCCTTTGCAGGAGCTACAACTCTAGGCCTTTCTATGCAGGCAGGTTACTGGGGACTCATAATCGGTGCCCTCATGGCAGGACTCGTTTATGTAATTATAGCAATCGTTGTTAAATTCTGTGGTGTAAACTGGATAAATAAACTCATGCCTCCGGTAATCATTGGACCTACAGTTGCAATCATTGGTCTTTCACTTTCAAGCAATGCAGTAGGAGACCTTATGACATCAAACATCGCAGGTGGAAGTCAATATATCTGCCTCGTATGCGGTCTTGTTACACTTGGAGTTACAATGCTCTGCGCAACCTACGGCAAAAAAATGGGCAAGCTCATTCCGTTTATCATTGGTATTCTTGCAGGCTACCTTGTTGCAACACTCTTTGCTCTCATTGGAAAAGCAACAAACTCAGGAGAACTCACTGTAATCAATTACAGCGCATTTAAGAACTGCGGTTTCTTTGCACTTCCAAACTTTACATTCTTGCTTGGAGCTGGTGAAGGTCTTAAAGCAATAACTGGCAAGTACATTATAGCTTTGTTTGCAGCTTATGTTCCGGTTGCCTTTGTAGTATTTGCAGAGCACCTTGCAGACCACAAAAACCTTTCAACAATCGTAGGTCAGGATCTTCTTACAGACCCAGGTCTTACACGCACCTTGCTTGGTGATGGAGTTGGATCTATTGCCGGTGCCTTCTTTGGCGGCTGTCCAAACACAACATACGGTGAATCAATTGCTTGTGTAGCCATTACACGCAACGCTTCTACAGTTTCTATCTGGGGCTGTGCATTTGCTTGTATACTCTTCTCTATGATTAGTCCACTTGTTGCCTTCCTTGAGACAATTCCTAGCTGTGTAATGGGTGGCGTTTGTATTGCCCTCTACGGCTTTATTGCAGTATCAGGCTTTAAGATTTTCCAGACCGTAGACCTCAACAAAAACCGCAACCTCTTTGTTGCCTCAATCATCTTCATCACAGGTGTAGGCGGTATGATTGTTACCTTTGGTGCAGTTCAGATTCGTACAGTAGCTTGTGCCCTTATTCTTGGTATTCTTACTAATGTTATGTTGTCCGGCGAAAAAGACGAAGAACCAGAAGAAGCAAAGGCTGAATAAATAAAGGGGCGCCTGCCCCTCGCTGCAACCCGCTTTGCGGTTTTCCGCTACCCCCTCTAACGGGGTGTTGCATCAAAAAAGAGTGTGCCTTTTGTAAAAGGTCACACTCTTTTTTATACCCCGTAACACCCCGCAAGTTTTACGAAGTAAAACTTGTTAGTGAGGCGAAGCCGAACGTATAACTCCCCGCAAGTTTTCACGAAGTCCTTATTTTTTACGGGCATTCCAATGGTTTCTGTTAATTCACCCGTAAAAAAGTTTCACATCATTTTATAATTACGGGCTTTTTCACATTTTCCACAATCTTGCCCGTAAGCATTCCTCTTTCGACTTCAATTTTTACGGGTATTTTCACGAATCTCAGTCTTTTACCCGTAATCATCACTCTTTCACCTTCTAATTTTACGGGTATTTCGACAGTTGCCTCCATTTCACCCGTAATTTCAAAGTCCATTTATAAATTACTGAAATATTACATGTATCATATTATTTTTCTTGCATTCAAAAAAAATAGACCTTATAATTTTACATAAGAAAATTAAAAAGTCCTGGAGGTAGTTATGTCACCAATGGTTATTCTGGGTATTGTGCTTGTTGCAATACTTCTTATCTTATTCTTTATTTCTTACAAAAAAGTTCCTAAAAACCGCATTGGTATTCGTGTTGGTCCGTTCGGGTCAAAAACAGTTACCGGCAAAGCAATTTTTGTAATTCCATTCTTACAGCGCATAGATTATATGACGCTCGAAAACATTCAGGTTGATTTTGTTTCTAAAGATTCTATTCCTACCCAGGATGCAATTAATATTAAAGTAGATGCCGTAGCCAACATTGCAGTTTCGCAGGATCCGGAGACAATGAAAAAAGCAGCAGCTAAGTTCATCGGTTATTCTACAACAGACATTGCAACAGTTGTTACACCTGTTTTAGAAGGAAATATCCGCGAAATCATTTCTCAGATTAAATTAAAGGATTTGATTCAGGGCGATAAAAAGGTTCTTTCAGAAAAGGTTGTAGAAAATGTAAAGCCTAACCTTTTTGATCTTGGTCTTGAACTTACAACCTTTAACATCCAGAACTTTAAGGATGATAACGGGGTAATCAACAATCTTGGTATTGAAAATACAGTTGCAATTTCAAAAGATGCTGCAAAAGCAAAGGCAGTCGCCGAAGCAGAAGTAAAAATTGCCCAGGCTCAGGCAGACAAAGAAGCAAATGATGCCCGTGTTGCTGCAGAGCTCGAAATTGCACAGAAGCAGAATGACCTTGCCATTAAAAAG
>JAEEGL011542351.1_pt1 | contig 15211 bp, 25 predicted proteins | sample 9134231 | NCBI WGS metagenome assembly JAEEGL01 (sample SAMN16246548, study PRJNA631951) | gut metagenome | biome: gut microbiome; feature: rumen; material: fiber-attached | host: Bos | place: Iran: Karaj | collected 2018-10 | reverse complement strand
TTCTTCGACGCGCTTCGCCTTGCGAGAACCCATCTTGTTCTTGACGACAGGATTCTTGCCGGGCAGAATTTCAACGCTTCCTCCCGCTTTCTCGACGGCAGCCTTGGCGCCCTCGGAAACGCGGTGAACCTTGAACTTGTAGGCGACCGAAAGATCGTCGGAACCAATGAGTTTGACGACGGACTTCGCGCTGGCGATAAGTCCTACGCTCTCGAGAACTTCTGGAGTAACCTCGGCGCCCGCTTCAATTTTACGGACGACGTTCTTGAGCGCGACGCTCTCAACGACGTCGGCAAAACGCTTGTTGTTGAATCCACGCTTCGGGATACGTCGCGACAGCGGAAGCTGACCGCCTTCGAAGAGCGGCGAAACAGGAGAACCGGCGCGAGAGCGCTGACCGTTCATACCGCGACCAGCCGTCTTGCCGTTGCCAGAACCAGGACCGCGACCAACGCGATCGACGCGGGCGTGCTTAAGGACGCCCTGATTAACCGTATTAATATTCATCAGAGTTTCACTCCTCGCAGGGTCTCAATTTGCTCCTTGGAACGAAGGTTGCTAAGCGCGATGACCGTCGCTTTAACAAGATTCGTGGAGTTAGCGCTACCGTAGGACTTCGTAAGAATGTCCGAGACGCCGGCGGCTTCGCACACGGCGCGAACCGCAGCTCCAGCGATAACGCCAGTACCAGGGCGCGCGGGAATGAGTTTGACCTTCGACGCGCCGAAAGAACCTTCGACAGCGTGAGGAATCGTCGTGTTGTCAAGACAAACGGACGCAAGCTTACGCGTGCCGTCTTGGACCGCCTTGTTGACTGCCGGCGGAACTTCGTTCGCGGCGCCGTAACCCCAGGCGACCTTGCCCTTGCCGTCGCCAACGACGACAAGCGCGGTGAATGTAAAGCGACGACCGCCCTTGACGGTCGCGGAGCAACGACGAATCTTCACAACCTTATCGATGATTGCGCCGTCTTCACGTGTATTTTCAGTCATTGTTTTGATCTCTTCAGATTTGTTTGCTTTGTACGAAACGACCTGCGAGCATTACGCCCAAAATCGCCTAACGCGCGATTTTCACGCCGCGCCAGACTCGGCCGCATGACCAAAGGTCACTCGTCGCCCTTTCCGCCAATATCAAGTCCTGCGTCGCGAGCGGCGTCGGCAAGAGCCTTGACACGCCCGTGATATTTGTACCCTTTCCGATCGAACGCGACGGCGGAAACGCCCGCGGCAAGCGCGCGCTCGGCGACCGTCTTGCCGACAATCGCGGCGGCTTCCACGTTGCCGCCATTCTTGTTCGCGGCGCGGAAGTCTTTTTCGTACGTGCTTGCCGACGCCAACGTCTTGCCGACCTGATCGTCGACAATTTGAACGCTAATGTGACGAGCGCTACGAAAAACGCACATTCTCGGACGGGTGCTGTTCTTTTTTACTGCGTTAGAAACTCGGAATTTGCGAGTCTTACGCTGCTTGTTGATGCGAAGTTGAGTTCTCATTATTATCTTTCGCGCGTTTTAAATTTGGTGAGTTCTGCCTCAGAAAGCCGACGAAATCGCCGTCGCTAGACGACAAATGAAACCGCGTCGACTTTGCGATTTGTCTAAATCACTTCTTACCGGCAGCCTTGCTTTCCTTACGACGAATGACTTCGCCTTCGTACTTAATCCCCTTGCCCAGATAAGGCTCGGCCTTCTTGACGGCGCGAACGTTCGCCGCAAACTGACCCACCATCTGCTTGTCGCATCCGCTGACGACGACGTGCATCTGATCGGGACATTTCACCGTAATCCCTTCGGGAATCTGAAGGTGGATTTCATTCGCGAAACCGACGCGAAGCTGAAGAACGTTGCCCTGAAGCGACGCAAGATAACCCGTTCCGAAGATTTCGAGCTTCTTTTCATAACCTTGGGAAACGCCGACGACCATATTTTGAACGAGCGCCCGGGTCAGCCCGTGCATCGCGTTCGCAATACGCGTGTCAAAAAGTTGCTCCACGACAATCTGCTTCGCAGACTCGTCAAGCTTCAGGGCGACTTCAGGACGGAAACTCTGATTCAGTTCGCCTTTAGGTCCCTTAACGACGAGTTCGCGATCGTTCTTGATTTCGGCGGTGACGCCGGCGGGAAGAACGACAGGTTTCTTTCCAATTCTCGACATTTTCGTTCCTTGTTACTGAAATGTGTAGCATTGAAGCAATCATTATTCCAGACGTTTACACGCCTATCCCAACGTCGGCAAAAGCCGAATTCCAGAACCACTCGTTCCCATCCCGCAAGACGACGCGATAAAGAACGTTCAGAAATTGCTCGTCAGGATCGGCGCTTCGACGCGCATACCGCCCCTCGCCCCTTTAAAAATTCAACCGTCAAAACGGGACTTTCGTCTTTTTGTTCGGGGAACCGGGCGCGCCTTACGAAACGCGCGACGTAAATATCTGTCGCAACGGCAGTCGCAATACGCCGGTTAGACACGACGATTCGCCGACAGCCAATTGCAATTAGGTCAGTCTATTTTACCGAACTTCACATGTTCGTCAATAAGCGGGGCGCGCTTTTTTCGGAAAAAAGCACGCCCCGCTCGTAAAGATTCAACCGGCGATTCGCAACGTCTGCGAAATCACCAAATCTCGCAAAGGACTTCGCCGCCAACGTTCTGTTCGCGAGCTTCGCGATCGCTGACGACGCCCTTGTTCGTCGAAAGAATGTAGATTCCAAGTCCGTTGAGGACGGGACGCAAATCCTTCGCGCCGGCGTAAATGCGGCGTCCGGGCTTGCTGATCTTACGAATCGATTTGATAACGCGCTCGCCGCTCATGCTATACTTGAGCTGGATGCGGATCGTGTCCGACGGCGAATCGTCGCTCTTGACAACTTCGTAGTTCCAAATGTAACCTTCGCGCTTCAGAACGTCGACGACGCCGGCCTTGGTCTTCGAATAAGGAACGTCAAGCGTTTCTTTCTCGACGCGTACTGCGTTGCGGATACGTGTCAACATATCGGCAATGGGATCGGTCATCATAGTCAGGTTCTCCTTTTCACCAACTCGCCTTCTTAACGCCAGGGATCATCCCCTCGTTCGCCAACTTGCGGAAACAAATACGGCAAAGACCGAATTTGCGATACACAGCGCGCGGACGACCGCATACCTTGCAACGATTTTCGCGACGAGTGCTGAACTTCGGCTCTCGATTCGCCTTGTTGATTTTAGCTTTGCTAGCCATGATCGATTACCTCTTTCAGTTCTCTTTACCAGTCTTGAAAGGCATTCCGAAGGCGCGAAGAAGCTCGCGAGCTTCGTCGTCGCTATCCACGTTCGTAACGAACGTGATATTCATGCCTTGGCTCTTCGTGTACTTGTCCGGGTTAAGTTCCGGGAAGACGAGTTGTTCGGCGAGCCCAAGATTGTAATTGCCGCGACGATCAAAGCTGTTCGGATTCAAACCGCGGAAGTCGCGAACACGAGGAAGAACGATCGAGATAAGACGATCCATGAACTCGTACATCCGAGCGCCGCGAAGCGTCACCTTGCAACCGATATTCATGCCCTCGCGGAGACGGAATCCCGCGATGGAACGACGCGCCTGCGTGATAACGGGCTTCTGACCGGTAATCTGGGTCAGAACGTCAAGCGCTTCTTCGAGGTACTTCTTATCCTGAATCGCGCTCCCGACGCCCATGTTGACGACGATCTTTTCAAGCTTCGGAACGGAATGGATATTCGTCTTATTAAGACGCTTTTCGAGATCGGAGACGATCTCAGACTTATATTTTTCCTGTAGTCTAGGAGTCATTTTCGTGTCCCTGATCACTATCGAGTCTTCTTGTACGGAGCGTCCGGAAGAGCGGCGCTGCATTTCTTGCAGAAACGCTCTTTCTTCGTCACGACGCTTTCGGTTTCGTCTTTTTTGACCGTAACCTCGACAAAGCGGTATCCGACGCGGGTAGGCTTGCCGCAAACAGGGCAGACCAACATAACTTTACCAGCGGGAACCGGCATCGTCTTCGAGAGACGACCGCCCTGCATGTTGCGTTGCGAACGGCGAACGTGACGGTTAACGACGTTGACGCCGTCGACAACCACTTTGTTCTCTTCAAGGTCCACAGACGTGACCCTGCCTTTTTTGCCGCTATCTTTACCGGAGAGGACGACTACGGTATCGTCGACTTTAATACGCATCAGACCACCTCGCTCGCAAGACTGATAATCTTCATAAAGCCAAGATCGCGAAGTTCACGACCAACGGCGCCAAAGATACGGGTACCGCGGGGATTCTTGTCGTTGTCGATGAGAACGGCGGCGTTACGATCGAAACGAATACTGCTTCCGTCTTCACGGCGCGTCGGGTACTTCGTGCGAACGATAACCGCCTTAACAACCTGCCCCTTTTTAATTTGACTTCCCGGAATGACGGACTTGACGCTGCAGACGATAATATCGCCAAGGTTCGCCGTTCGACGGTGCGTACCGCCCAACACCTTAATACACTGGAGCTCTTTCGCGCCAGTATTGTCGGCGGATTCCAAACGAGTCTGCATTTGAATCATGATTCTTACTCGCTTTCAATATGGAATTTAATTTCTTAATGATTACGTCGCTAAACCGTCGAGACAGCTCAGCGTGATCGGGGTTCGACTCAACCGCCGATCTTCTCCGCTTTCTTCACGACCTGAACAAGCGTCCATCTCTTAAGCTTAGAGGTCGGACGGCTTTCCTCAATCTCAACGACGTCGCCGACGGCGGACTCGTTGTTTTCGTCGTGAACGTAGCAGACGGTGCGAGTACGAACGTATTTGCCGTATTTCGGATATTTCTTAATACGCGGAATTTCGACTCGGCGAGTCTTCTGCATCTTGTCGGTCTTAACAACGCCGACCAACTTCATCTTAGGCATTTATATTTCCTCGCTTTAAAAGCGCTCGTCAGATCGTGAATTGCGAACCTTGAAGCCTTCTTCGATTTGACAGTCTGTTTCAGGTTTCGGCCTGGACAGCTTCTTTCTGAATCGTCTTAATTTGCGCGATCAGCTTTTTAGCCTTCTGAACCTCGCTCGGAGAATCGAGACGTTCCATATTCGCTTGGATTCGAAGCTTGTAAAGCTTGTCGATCGTCTCTTTGAGCAGGCTTTGACGCTGTTCGGCGCTCATTTCTCTAATTTCGCTAGCCTTCATCTCACTCTTTCCTTCGGACGCTCTTCCGAACGCCCCTTAGGGGTGCGTGGCGCCGCCGGATCTGTCGACCCGGCGACCCCGTTGTCTTGTTCAGATCGCCTTACGACGAATCAGACGACATTTCACCGGCATCTTATGCGCGAGGCGGTTGAAGCAAAGCTTCGCGGTTTCCTCAGGAACCCCGCCGACCTCGTACATGATCGTGCCCGGATGAACCACGGCTGCCCAGTAATCCGGCTCGCCCTTACCCTTACCCATACGAGTTTCAAGAGGAATCGAGGTGATCGGCTTGTTCGGGAAGATGCGGATGTAAAGCTTACCCTCGGCGCGGAGGTACTGCTGAGCGGCGATACGACCAGCTTCGATTGTCGCGGCGCTGATCCATCCTCCTTCAAGAGTCTGAAGACCGTAATCGCCGAAACTCACCATCTGACCGCGGGTCGCGTTACCTCTTATACGCCCTCTTTGTTGTTTTCGATGAAGAACTCTTTTCGGCATTCTGGCCATTGTTATCGTCCTCGCTATATTCGCCCTGATTAATCCAAACTTGAATTCCGATATGACCCTGCGCGATCTTGGCTTCATGGAAGCCGTAATCGATCTTCGCGCGCAAAGTCGAAAGCGGAATCGAACCGTCGGCCTGCTTTTCACGACGCGCCATTTCCGCGCCGCCAAGACGACCTGAAAGCTGAATCTTGATTCCCTTTGCGCCCTTATCCATGGCGTTAGCCATCGCGCGCTTAATCACGCGACGGAAACTGGCGCGCTTGACGAGCTGATCGCCGATGTCCTCGGCGACGAGCTGAGCGACAAGCTCAGGATTCTTTTCTTCGTTGACGTCGAGCTTAACGCGACGTCCCGTCAGATCCTGCAGTTCAGCCTGAAGTTCTTTCGCTCGCTGGCCTTTGCTTCCGATGATAAGACCGGGACGCGCCGTCGTAACGATTACGCGAAGCTCGTCGCGAGTACGTTCAATCTCGACTTTGGCGACGCCGGGGAACGAAAGCTCGCCCTTGCGGTCCTTCGTGTCCTTGTCCTTATGCTTTTTGATATAGTCGCGAATTTTCTTGTCTTCAACCAGAAGCGCGCCGAATTCCTTCTTAGGAGCATACCAGCGGCTTTTCCAGCCTTCCATGACGCCGACTCTAAACGCGACTGGATTAACTTTCTGACCCATTATGCGTAGTCCTGTATGTTTGTCAGGTTAGTATGTTTCACTTCAACACGACGCTGATGTGGCTCGTACGGCGACGGATGATCACCGACACGCCGCGCGAACCCGCGCGCCAACGACGCTGCATCGGACCGCCGTCGATCCGAACCTCGGCGACTTTAAGTTCGTCAAGATTCTGCGAGCGAAGATCCTCGGCGTTGTGCATCGCGCTCTTAAGCACCTTCTCAAGCATACGCGCGCCGCGATTCGGATAGCATTCCAAAAGCGTCATCGCTTCGTCGGCATACTTGCCGCGGATAAGATCGGCGAAAACACGCACCTTCTGGGCGCTGATCGGAGCGAACTTGTGAATCGCTCGATACGCCGGTTCCATAGGAGCCTTTTCAGCCTCTTCATTCTTTTTGTGTGCCATAGTCTTTCGCCTATATGATTACTTGCTCTTACCGCCGTGTCCGCGGAAAATTCTCGTGAGGGAGAACTCGCCGAGTTTATGACCGACCATTTCTTCGGTCACGAGGACCTTCAGAAACGCCTTGCCATTGTGGACGAGGAAGGTGTGGTTAACGAATTCGGGAATAATCGTGCAAGCGCGCGCCCACGTCTTGATGGGCTCTTTCTTGCCCTGCTCGTTGAGCTTTTCGACCTTTTCACGGAGCTTGACGTCTACGTAAGGTCCTTTTTTATTTGATCTACTCATTGTGCACCAGTTGATTTTAAGAGCGGTATAACCCGCCGCGACCTCGGATTCTAAGTTATCGTCAGCCGCGGCATAACCTTACGTTTCAGGAAAGCTTCAGCAGACCGTAGCGACGACTGCGTCGACGACGAACGATCGCCTTGTTCGAAGCCTTCTTGTGCTTACGCGTCGAGGTGCCCTTGGTCGGCTTGCCGGTAGGCGTGACAGGATGACGACCGCCCTTGGTACGACCCTCGCCGCCCCCGTGCGGGTGGTCGATCGGGTTCATCGCGGTGCCGCGGACATAGGGACGACGTCCCATCCAGCGAACACGACCGGCTTTTCCGAGCACGATGTTCATGTGATCGCCGTTTCCGACGACGCCGACGACCGCGCGGCAACTGGACGGAACACGTCGAATTTCGCCGCTGGGAAGGTTGATCTGCGCCCAATCTTCTTCGCGCGCCACGAGAACCGCTTTCGTGCCGGCGCTACGGCACATGCAGCCGCCGCGACCAGGTCGAAGCTCAATGTTATGAATTTCCGCGCCAAGCGGAATCTTCGAAAGAGGCAGACAGTTGCCAAGTCGCGGTTCGGCGGTCGCGCCGCTCACGACCTTCGCGCCGACCGTCAGGCCTTCCGGCGCGACGATGTAACGCTTCGTTCCGTCCTCGTAAACGAGGAGCGCGATGCGCGCGGAACGGTTGGGATCATACTGAATCGAATCGACCGTCGCGACCATTCCGTCCTTGTTGCGACGGAAATCGACGAGACGAATGTGGCGCTTCGCGCCGCCGCCTCGGTGACGAACAGTGATAATGCCTTGGTTGTTGCGACCGCTGCAACGCTTCTTCGGACGAAGAAGACTTTTAACAGGCTTCGCGCCTTTGGTCAGTTCGGCGAAGTCGCTCACGCTCATGTTTCGCCGACCCGCGTTGTTCGGTCTGTATCGTCGAATACCCATTGTATTTACTCCGATTGTATTTCGTTGATTTTAAGCCGTGTTGCGAGTCCAGCGTCAATACAAGTCGAGACGATGTTCGTCGTCGAGTTTGACCATGGCCTTCTTCCAAGACCGCGTCACGCCGACGCCCTTTCGGGTTCGACGCTTCTTGCCGCTGAAATTCTGCGTGTTGACGGAGACGACTTTCACGTCGTACAGAGTCTCGATCGCTTCCTTGATGTCGGTCTTCGAAGCAAGTTTGTGAACTTCAAACGTGTAGGTGTTGTTCTCGCTGGAGACCTTAACGCCCTTTTCCGTCACGATCGGACGGATAATGATCTGATAAGGTTCGAGGACGAGTTTGGTGTCGGTGACGTCTTTGCTTTGAGCCATTGTTCTATTCCCTCTTTAATCTTTTACTTTCTATCGAACTCAGACGGATGTGAACGAATCACTCTGCAACGCGAGTCTTGACAAACTTGTCGAGCGCGTCTTTCGTCACCAAGAGCTGATACGGACGAAGAATCTCGTACGCGTTCAAATCGGCGATCGGAAGAACCTTGGCTTTCGGAATATTGCGAACGCTCAGGAGAACGTCTTTGTTATATTCGTCGACGACGACGAGAACCGTTCTCGTAAGATCAAGTTTCGCGAGGATCGTAGCGACTTCCTTCGTCTTCGGAGCTTCAAGCTTGAGCGTGTCGAGAACCTTAACGAAATCGTTGCGAACCTTTTCCGCCATCGCCATATTCGTCGCGATCTTGAGAGCCTTGCGAGGCATACGGTAGGTCCAGTCTTTAGGGGCCTTCGCGAAGATATGACCGCCGCCGCGACGCACGCCGCTGCGCTTATGACCAGCGCGCGCATTGCCGGTGCCCTTCTGCTTATACATCTTCTTTTTCGAGCCGGAAACCTCAGAACGCGTCTTCGATTTCGCAGATCCCTGACGAAGATTATTTTGATACATCACGACGGCGTCGTGCATCAGCTGCTTGCTGATCTTTGGAGCGATCGCGTCGAGATCGATTTGATAATCGCCGACCTTAGCGCCCGATTTATCGTAAATGGGTAAATTCGTCATTTTACTGTCAATATTTCTGTTTTGATTATCTGTTACTTAACGCGACTAAACGTCGACCGAAGTCAGGCGAGACGCCACTTGTTCTGTTTCGGCGCCGGCAACTTGTTCGTGGGGCGAATCGAAACATAGGCGCCCGTCGGTCCCGGAACCGCGCCGCGAATGACGAGCAGATTGTTTTCTTTATCGACAACGACGACCTTCTGGTTACGAACCGTGCAACGCGCGTTTCCGTAATGACCGGCCATTCTCTTTCCCTTGAGGACGCGGCTCGGATAGGAGCTGCAACCCGTTCCGCCAAGGTGACGGTGGCACTTCTTAACGCCGTGCGTCATGCGCTGGCCGCTGAAGTTGTGCCGCTTCATAACGCCCGCCGTGCCGCGTCCCTTGCTGTTCGCCGTAACGTCGACCGCAAGGACGTCTTTGAAAACCTCGACGTCAAAATTCTGACCAACTTCGACGCCCTCGACGGGAACGCGAAATTCGCGAATGAAGCGCTTCGGCTCGCATTCGGCTTTCTTCGGAGCGACAACCGCAGCCGGAGCGACGCGTTCTTCTTTAGAAAGTTCGCTCGACTTCTTGAGGCCCTTTTGCTTAGCGAGCTTGTTATTCTCTTGATTAGCGACGACCTCAGCGGCGGAGTTCGCGGCGGCGAGCATCGCTTTCTGACGCTTGCTGTCAATATTGGCGACATGACCGCGCTCGCTTCGGCTTGCGAGACGACGCGGCTTGTCCTTGTAGCCGAGTTGGACGGCTTCGTATCCGTCGCGCTCGACCGTCTTGACCTGCAGAACGCAGCAGGGACCCGCCTGAATAACAGTAACAGGAATCACTTCTCCCTGCTCAGTGTAAAGCTGGGTCATTCCGAGTTTCTGACCAAGTAATCCGATACCCATGTCTTAACAATCCTTCCGTTTTGTACGGACAGCGTAATTTCCGCATTGCGGCCCGAAAATGATTAGCGAAGGCCGATACGGTTTAAAAATTCACGATCAGCGAGCGGATCCAACCTGCGCGGTCGTCGCCTTAATCCGAATATCGACGCCAGCCGGAAGGCTGAGTTTATTCAAAGCTTCGATAGTCTTGTTGTTGGCTTCAACGAGGTCGATGATACGCTTGTGCGTGCGAATCTCATACTGCTGACGAGCCTTCTTGTCAACGTGGGGGCTGGAAAGAACGGTGTAACGCTCGATACGAGTCGGGATCGGGAAAGGTCCCTTCACGACCGATCCGGTGCGTTTCGCAGTATCGACGATTTCGGCGGCGCTTTGATCGAGAATCGCGTGATCATAAGCTTCCATCCTGATTCTGATGATATTCTTACTGGTCGACATTCTACATCTCCGTTTTCCAACCAAGTTGACAAATATCTCGTTCGGTTTGGTAATCGCTCGTTAGCGACCGCGCTAGAACGCGCGCTCCAAAACCGCGTCCCCGGCGGAATTTGCGCATGGGGATCTTCGTTTCTATGATCTTCGCCGTTGCAGTCGCCGACTATTGTCTACTCGAAAGACGAGGAGTTAAAGTCGGTTACAAAGACTCAACGCGCAGTCGTCTGTTCGATTCGCTGCTGCGCTTGACGTAAAATAGAGACGTCAGCGGCGCGGCTATGAGTCTTTGTCGTCGGTAATTTGCAACGTCCGTAAAAATATAATTCAGATAGTCAAAGCGACAAGGGGTGTTCTCGCCAAAATCCCCTATTTTCTCAAATATTCTCTAATATTTAACAAAATTCTTGAGTAAAACGCCTCGTCGCGGCAGAAAAAAACGTCGGAAAGAACTCGACGAATTAGAATTTTTCTCGTCGTTTTGAACGTTTCGACGGGATTGATAAAAAACGACGACTTTATTCTACTGGCAACTCTTCGGACGGCAGGGCGCGCCGCAAAGCGTCGGACGCTAACGACTTCGTCTCAGCGCTTCCGCAATCGCGTCAAAAATCTTTTCCGGCGACGACATTCTGCCAGCGCCGGATTCCCCGCAACTCAACCTCCCAACCTCAGGTCCGACCATCACGACGCCGTCGTCCACGAGCTGACGGACGTTTCGCTGAGTCGCGGGCTTCTCCCACATCGTCGTGTTCATCGCCGGCGCCATAATAAGCGTGCCGCTAAACGCGAGAATCGTGGAACTCATGAGATCGTCGGCAATTCCGGCGGCGGCTTTCGCCATGATATTGGCGGTTGCGGGAACGACGCAGAAGACCTCCGCTTGACGCGCAAGTTCGACGTGGGGATGCGGAAGATTCGCGTCCCACATCGAAGTCGCGACGGGACGGCGCGTCAACGCTTCAAACGTCTTGGGGGCGACTAGTTTCGTCGCCTCTTCGGTCATGACGACGGCAACAGTCGCGCCAGCCTGAACAAGCGCGCTCGTAAGCGACGCCGCTTTATACGCGGCGATCCCGCCGCAGACGCCTAAAAGAACGTCGCGACCTTCAAATATGTTAGCGCTTTCGCCCATCGCTTTACCGCCTATTTATAAGCGCAGGAGGAACGCTTCGGACGCTCCTCCCACAAAAGGATTTCATATAGACTAACGTCTCAACGAAAAAGTCAGAACTCTTCCGGCTTGATCGCAGGGGCGTCGTCGACAACCTCGACATTGTCGTGCATATCGAGACGAATCTTATTCTCCAAGATTTCACGAACGACGATTTGCATATTGTCGTTCTTGCCGGTCGGATCTTGAACAAGCGGGTGGGATCCGCGATTTAGAACCGCGAGACGTTTTTGAATGAGCGACGTCAACCTAAAACGACCGCCGACTTTCTCGATAAGCTTCTCTTCTTTGAGTTCTTCAATCATTTCAGTTTTCCTTCCAGCGATATAAATTAAGGTATCGCGAAATCAGCCGTTCGACGAAGAAACGGCAAGCGTTAATTTTATTTCAGAACGACAAATCACGCGCCCGTCACGCGCTGCGTTTCAAAATGTCGACGAGCTCGCGGAGCGCGACGTCAAGATCGTCGTTGACGACGCAATACTGATAAAAATCGCTCTGTGCAATTTCTATCTCTGCCTGAGCAAGTCGTTTGTTTATGTCCTCTTGCGATTCGGTTCCCCGTTTGAGGAGACGCTCGCGCAACGCGTCAAGACTCGGCGGCGCGATAAAAAAGGTCGTCGCGTCTGGAATCTGCTCGACGACGCGTTTCGCGCCCTTAACGTCGATTTCAAGCGTCGCCCACTCGCCGCGATCCCTAGCGTCCTCGACGGTTTTCCGCAGCGTGCCGTACATCGCGCCGCCGGCGAAAACTTCAAAGGACTCGAGAAACTCGCCGCGTTCACGTTTCGCGACGAACTCCTCTCTGGTCATGAACCAGTAGTGAACGCCGTTTATTTCGCCCGGACGCGGGGCGCGAGTCGTCGCGGAAACGCTCATCGTCAGCGGAAAATCCGTCTCGTCAAAAAGACGCTTGAGAAGCGTTCCCTTTCCGACTCCCGAAGGGCCGGAAAAAACAAGGATTCGTCCCTTTTTGACGCTCGCGGCGTCGTTCTGCTCCGCCATGCGCAACCTCGTCGTCGCGTCGATCTTGCCGAAACTCGGCGCTATTCGACGTTTTGAACCATTTCACGAATTCGTTCAATCGTCGATTTCATCTCGACGACCAATTTGAGAACGTCGGGCGAATTCGCCTTCGAACCGATCGTGTTCGTTTCGCGAAACATCTCCTGGGTGAGAAAATCAAGTTTCTTACCACACGCCTTTTCGTTCGCCATAGCGCCGTCAAACTGGTCTAGATGCGAACGAAAACGCGAAATTTCTTCGGAAATATCGACCTTGTCGGCGTAAATCGCCACCTCGCGGATAATCGCCGACTCGTCAAACGCGACGTCGCGTCCTTCGAGCGCTTTGGCGACGCGCTCCGCAAGCCGCGCGCGGTAATACTCGACGACCTCGGGCGCAAGGCGATCGACTTCGGAAATAGAATCGCGAAGTTGAAGGATATTTTCCGCAAGATACTTCTGCGTCGCGGCGCCTTCGACGTCGCGCATCTTCTGGAACGGGACAAGCGCGTCATTAAGATTTTGCTCGATCGCGTTCCAGAGGCGTTCGGCAAGATTCTCGACGCTCGAATTCGATTTGTCTTGAATCACGCCCGGCAGTCGCATAAACGCGACAATCGTCCCCAGTTCGCAGTCCTGATCGTCGCTAAGTTCTTTTTTGAAGTTTGACGCCTCGGAAATATAGCGCCGTAACGTCGGAAGATTAATCTCGTAATCGGTTTCCGAACTTTCGCGGACAATCCTAATCGAAACGGAAACGGTTCCTCTTGCGATATTTTTACGAAGAAGTTCGTCAATCTTCGTTTCGAGAGACGCGAATCCGTCCGGAAGTTTGATCGAAGTCTTAAGAAAGCGATTGTTAACCGCTTTAATTTCCGAGGAAATCAGATATTCCGAGTCGCGGGTCGTCGCCGCCCCGAACCCTGTCATACTAACCAACATGAGAGACAACCTGACGGTAAGACGATAAAATCAACAACCCCGGACGAACCGTCGCTTCGACGTCGTCCGGGTCGTTTCTCTCTTAGCAAAGGCGCCGCGACGCGGAAAACCGCCGGCGTAAATCACTCGTTCGTAGCCGAATCGGCGGGCGTCTCGGTCGCGGGCGCTTCAGGAAGCGCGGGGACCGACGCGGGCGCGGAAGAATCCGTCGAGGATTCCACAGGGGTCGCCACCGGGTTCGCCGTCGCGCGATCGACAAGGGTGTTGTGCGATCTCATGCCGAGAATATAACGGCCGCCAAAGCAACAAACGAACCACACGACGGCAGTCCAAATCGTAATTCGGAGAAAGACGTCGGTCGTCTTCGTTCCGAACATGCTGCTGCCGCCCATGCCGCCGAACGCGCCGACGAGACCGCCGCCCTTGCCGCGCTGCAGCAAGACGATGAGGATCAGGAACAGCGAAAGGAGAACGAGGAAAATAAACAGAAGCGTCTGAAGGATGGTAATAAACATCTTTTGAAAACCCGGCGTCGGTTATGCGCGCGCCCCTTGCGCCGTAAGCGCGTGGGCGCGACCGCTGACTGAGTTCGTCGCGTCGCGGACGTAAGCGACGCGACGCGCAAAATTAAGCTCGTATCGCGCCAAACGCAGAATCAGAGCGCCTTAACGTTGTTGATGATTTCCATGAACGCGTCGACCTTAAGAGACGCGCCGCCAACGAGCGCGCCGTCAACGTCCGGCTTGCTCAGAATTTCAGCGGCGTTGGATCCCTTGACGCTGCCGCCGTACTGGATGCGGACGACGTCGGCGACCTCTTTGCCATAGCGTTCGGCAATCCAAGCGCGAACGTCGGCGTGAACCTCTTGCGCCTGATCGGGCGTCGCGACCTTGCCGGTGCCGATCGCCCAAACGGGCTCGTAAGCGATAACGCACTTCTTCATCTCTTCCGCCGAAACGCCGGAGAAGGAGCCGTCGAGCTGACGGCGGTTGACGTCGTTCGTAACGTTCGCTTCGCGTTCTTTGAGCAGTTCGCCAATGCAGACGATCGGGGTAAGGCCCGCCGCAAGCGCCGCGCGAACCTTGAGGTTAATGAGTTCGCTCGACTCGCCGATGATGTGGCGACGCTCGCTGTGTCCGAGGATCACATACTGGCAGCCGACGTCGGTCAGCATCGCCATTTCAATTTCGCCCGTGAACGCGCCGGCTTTCTCAAAGTACGCGTTCTGAGCGCCGACGCCGATATTCGATCCGCTGAGAATCTCGGCGACAGGCTGGACGTAAATCGGCGACGGGCAAACGGCGATATCGACTTCCGTCACGCCGGCGGCGGCGTCCTTAAGCCCCTGAGCAAGCGCTTTGGCGGAATCGAGCTTCAAATTCATTTTCCAGTTGCCGGCAATCAAGAGACGACGCATTATTTATCCTCTTTTAGGTTTTAAACGCTTTATGGGAATCGTCCCGCGCGACGCGTCAACGTCGGGGGATTCGAATAATTATCCATTGAATTTTCAATGGTACCCCTTTTTTACGCAAGCGCAAGGGGGCGTTTCGATTTTGCCCCTCTAAAACGACCAATTAATCTGTTTGTCGTCAAACGCGACGTCGCAAAACGCCCCTGCGCTTTTCGTTCCGTCACTGAGCGTCTTCAAGGAGCAGGTTGCGGATCGAATCGAGTTCTTCATCCGTAACGCCGCATTCTTTGAGGTAGTTGACAAACTGCACG
>JAEEGL010720660.1_pt1 | contig 15211 bp, 18 predicted proteins | sample 9134231 | NCBI WGS metagenome assembly JAEEGL01 (sample SAMN16246548, study PRJNA631951) | gut metagenome | biome: gut microbiome; feature: rumen; material: fiber-attached | host: Bos | place: Iran: Karaj | collected 2018-10 | reverse complement strand
CGCTGACACCATCGCCAACACCTCTTCGCGTTCACGATCTATTGTTCCATACTTCAAGTAATTCGTCCGAAACAATTCTTGCAACCTACGAATTTCACTACGTTCAAGAGACAACAGCCAAGACATAGCACCTTCCAATCCAACAACTGAACCTGCCTTGACAACCAGCCTAGTAACACCCTCCAAGAAGTAATTTGCACCCGTTCGATTAGTCGTTATAACTATCTTCCCATGCATTGCTCCCTCCACCACTGTCAACCCGAATGGTTCCTCTAATGATGGTACACATAGGACATCTATGGTCTCAAAAAACTCTTTCTTATCATCACCCTTAATCTCGCCAAGCCACTCCACAGACATATCTCCCTTAGTCCTTTCAACAATGCCTTTTGCATATTGAGAACTTGTTCCCCCAGCAATTCGTAATGAAATGCCAGGTTTATACTTGCGCAATGTTTCAAAGGCCTCAACAAGCAGATCAACTCCCTTTACCGGTATTATAGATCCAATGTATCCAAATCGGATTTCATTGGTTAACGGTATATAATTTACGAAATTGTCTGCAATCGCATTGCGAATAATATGCACATGCCTATTGTAAAAACGGATCTGCGTTGCAGTATATTCCGCAGGACAATAAAGATTATAGAACCTCTTGAATAAATTGCAAAATTCAATATTATCCACAGCCCACCTGTCTGCCACAACAGTCTCACGGATGAACCAGACGGTAGGAATTCCCATAGACTGAAACACTCTTACGCACTTATAAGTGCATACAGTATTACAGACAGCCAAATCATATTGCAAATAAGTTTCTCGTATGGTTGCTGTAATTGCCTCGTCATTATTGGCAATATGCCTAACTTCCAGCCCCGCAAGCCGATAGGCCTCTTCAAGACCATTGTTGGTGGCAACATCTATCGACCAAACTTCAACATGACACCCCGCTTCCAACATGTATTTCGCATGTCGTAACAACGATGCTGGAGCTCCAGTAACACCAAGATAGTGGGACACAAGAAGTATTCGCTTTTTATTCATAATTCCTAGTTTAAAATTTGCAAACCTAATTCTTCTTTGAAAATGGCGCAAGGTCAATTTTCAAAGCCATCTCCCAAGAAAAAGAGAAGGGTTCATACCGAACGAGAGACGTATCAATTGTGAATGTCATCTCTCCAAAATAAATTCTACCACGAACATTATTCAAGGTCTGCCGAGTGTGCAGGATCCGGCGTAGTTGGCTCCAAAATAAATTCTACCACGAACATTATTCAAGTCGATTCTCCCGAAAAGGATACCTGTCGAAAATTTATTCGCGATTTCCAACATCCTTCCCCAAGCATCTGGCCTAGATAACCACATTTCAGAAACTTGATAGCCAATCCACACATCAAACCTAATAAACTCCGCATCGTATAATGTCACGATTGTGTCCTGTAAAACGATTAATTTCTATTCATGCGAAGATGACCTTGCCGTTTGACCATATGAATTTGTAATTCGGGAGCGGAGAAACGGCTTCAGATCCACCTTCGCCGCCATTTCCTTTGATAGCGAAAGAGGTCTTATCGTCTCCCAACCCGCCGATGGTGTGAATGTCATCTCTCCAAAGAAAATCTTTCCTTCTACATTGTAAAGATCCACTCGTACAAGTGGAATCCCCTGCGACAACACTTCGGCGATTTCCTCCATCTTCTCCCAACTGGAAGGCTTGGCGAACATCGCATGGCTCCTCGGAAACACCCCTTCCGCCTCCTTGATTTGGTTGAACTCTAAATCAAAGAAATTCCTCTTGTGTTCCGTAAAGCGGTCTGTGTCCACCCACGCGAAAAGAACCTTCCCGTCTGAACACATGAACTTGTAGTCCGGTGGGGTTTGACAATACTCTGAAGTTGATTCATAGTTCTGGCATGTCGAGGGGTGAGGCGAATCAATGAATTTTTCACAATATATACGGTTTGGAATTTCGCGATAGTGCCACTCACGCCAATGAGACGCAAAATCTGATTTGATCCAGCCACGCATCTTCTCTTTGGCCGCAGGGATATCCAACTTCGACTTGTCCGTCACTACTATATTCATGCCACTGCCATTATTACATTTTAAAACGAATCTTTCTGGCAATGCATCAAAGTCGATTTCGTTCGGATCTGTCCAAAAAACGCCCTCATCTGGCAACATTGGAATTAAATACTCTCCGCCAATTTTCTCGCGCACGAACTCGCGCACAGCCAGTTTGTCCGAGCATTTCACCTTAAGCGGACTATCCCAGTACATCTGTTGCCAGCGTATGACAGAATTTATCCCGCCACCATCACCCGGCAAGGCGTATTTCTCTCCGGAATAGACAAATGTCGATATTATCCAAAAACCCTTGTCGGGCATTCTCGCAACAACACCGTACTTTCTCAGCGCATTCCAGAAAGGCAAACGCCGGTTCTCCGGCATCAGCTTCAGTAAAAAGTAGAACAAATGCCACGAGCCTTTAATTCGTCCAAGCGCCTTAAACAATAAAACAACTATCTTTTTCATCGCGTCACCTTGTTGCGGCATTGATGGCGTTGTGCAGCCAGTTCAAAGATTCCTGTCGAAACTTCTCCATGCCCGCGAAATCGACCTTGATACGTTCCCCCCGCCCCACAGATGCGAATGCGGCATCCCATGACGGTTGCAGAAGCGGTCCAGAAACAAATTTGTCGGCATAGCCCATAATACGGTCCAGCATATCAGAATGGAATTTGTTCTCGGCACGTGGCACGACATAGCGGACATTCTTATCCAGCATGACGCCCAATACAAAACCATGGAATGAATTTGTTATCACTGCCTCCGACCGTATGAGTGAGTGCATATAAGCCTTAGGGCCCGCCATTAACCGAACCCTAACCTTGCCCACCCTCAAAAGACGTATCCAATGTAACACATTGCTCAATATCGACTTTGGATGGCGGAAAGACGGAATTCTGGCGAAATACCTGCAGGGGAAGAAGTCAACCCGCCCTTTCGCCCATCTGCAAATCCCTTTCTTCAGGCCCAATACATCGCCCCAGAAGGCGTAAACGAAGACACGGTCCTTCTCTACCGCTACATTTCCAACAAATTTCCTCCACTCGTCGACTCCGAACAAAACAACAGGATCGGCGACATGTACCGACTCGATACCAATCCGAGCCAGAACCGCCTGAAGATTAGGCTCCCGGACGGACACGGCCCTAAACTTCGGAATCCATGTTTTAAACGCCTCCATCAACTCCTGTGGGATCTCGGGCATGCCCATAGACGCGGCGTAAGTTATCGACATAAGCTCCTTCGGGAATCTGGCCGGCATATAGTCCAGCGGATCGTTTATCCGCTTGTTCCATATCTGGTCGCTCCCCACAACCATCAAATCGATTCCCATATCCTTAGGCACATCCTTCCAGTCATGGAAATGATATGAAGATATCCTCATACTTCCCCGCTGGAAAAGATACGTATTCAAGGCGTGGATCTTCTCCTGAAGCACACCAGTTAGGCCCAAGAGCCGCCGCATCCTCATCGGCAGCGGTTCTGAGGAAAATGGATAACCTATGGCAAGCCCTTGCGGACTACGGCGGCGGTCTATCAAGACGACATCATGCCCCAGACTTTGGATAACCTTGTAGAGCGCGTAGGTCTGAAGGTTCGCACCGTAGTTGGTAGAATCGTGAAGGGTAAGTATTCCGATTCTCATTTTAACTCTGATTCCTAATGTTGTGTCGAAAAATTACACACACCATTTTCTGCGACCTTAGATTCTGCCAAAGAGAACCTCTGATTTTGGAATCGCAGGATGACACTACTGTATCATGTGTGCGCATTGTAGCGACCTCTTCGCTTGGCAATCAGGCTGCTGATTTTTCCTGCTACAAAATCACGCTCTTCTGCCGACAGCCACAAATACCAGCAAAGCGGAATGAAAACAATCAACACCGAGATAGTGGTTACGCAAACCCTGAAAAATGATGCCTCCATAATCAAGCGAGGCATCAATCCGATGACGGCACTTGCCGGGACGACAACGAGCGTAGGAACAAAGACCTCCTTTAACCAGGCAGAAATACTAGTTCGTGCAAAATGCCGGGCAAAAAAGAGTCGTCCAATGGAATTAAGTATCTCCATGACGATCTGGACAATTATCAAAGCATAAATGTTACGCCAAATGCAACAAGCACCAATGGCAAGTGGCAATGTGAATATATTGACCGCACTAAGCACTGTCTGATACATGGCAACTTTTCCCACAGCGTTGACAACAATAAGCTGCCCAGTAGTACATACATTACAGAAGTGCAAGACCATCATGCAATAACAGATGCCAACAGAATATGCCGGAGGATTTTTTAGCCAAAGACGCATGACTTCTGAGAGTTCAGAGGCAAGAGGAATTATAAAAAGCATACCAAGCAGAACATTGAATTTGCAGGTTCGAATTGCAAACTTGTTCATTTTCGTCCAATCGCCGGCACCACATGCTTGGGTAATAACAGGAGCAAAAGCTCCTTGCATTGATCCGGCTAATGAATAACAATGCCCTTGAACCGATATCCCTACTGCTTGTGCGGCGTTCATCCGTGGACCGAAGAATTTGTTTATGACAATCGAGATACCATTTGTTCTAAGCAGACCACAACCCACCCCCATTATTTTCCAAACGGAATATGAACCTAACTTTATCAATCGAGTTTTATCCCACATATATTTGATGTTGATCTTGCATTCCGGGAAAATATGGCAGGCTCTGATACAAATTATTAATTGCGGCACTACACTTATCAAACAACCCCACGCAGCAAATTTTATGAGCCACACATCAGGATGTGTGACCATATAATAAAGAACAATCACATTTAATGTAGAAGTCACGAAACTATAGATGGTCAGTTCCGCAATATATTGCTTTGCACCATACATAGCAGTAAATGGAACATTGACCATGCCAACGAAACACGAAATACATACGAAACGAAACACCCAAATGCAAGCATGTACACGTTCGGGAGGAATGGTGAGCCAATGTTCCACAGCATAAACGCCTAACGGATATCCGATCGCAATCAAAATGAAAGGTACTATCGTATGGACGCTCAACGCCGTGTTGAACCAACGTCGGCATTCTTCCAATGCCGCACTCTTATCTACAGCATTCTTCGCCGCACCGACGCTGAACGCATAAAAGCGCGAATTGGAACCTGCCAAGATTGAGTTAAGGAAACCAATAAAAACTGTCAGTCCACCGACCACCCCGTTTAGGCCATAATCGACTTCGCCCAAAGCCATGAGCGTCCATCTTCCGCACATCAAACCGAGGAGTATCCCATACAACGATCTGCCGTACGTTGCAACGATATTCAGGAAAATGCGTCTGTTTTCAGTCATACTGGCATTACCTTACAGAACCCGCTCCATCACATGTGATTATTGCCCCCGTCATATACGCTGCGGCATCACTAATCACAAAGGCGGCAATTTCCGCAATTTCTTCTGGCGTGCCATAGCGGCCGATAGGCAACCAATCGCAGTGTACATCTCCATACGGATCAACGGATTTCTGTAAATCTCTGAGATTAGTCCCAACAACACCACCTGGAGCAATACCAATAACACGTATTCCGCTTGAAGCCAAAGATTTTGCCATCCCCTTTGTCATACTCGTTAATGCACACTTTGAAGCACTATATGCATCAAAAGCCGGGCGCTCTCCTGCCATAGATGAAACATTCAATATGACTCCATGCCTCTGTACAGCCTTAAGGCGATTAGCAAACTCTTGTGCAAGAAACACAGGCGCAGTAAGATTGATCTTAACTATGGCATCCCACACATCGTGTGTCAATTCTCCATAATTCTGTCTAATTGAGATTCCAGCGTTGTTGACAAGGATGTCTGGGATTGTTCCAAGAAACGTAGTGGCTTCATCCAGTTTTTGTTCCATGATCTCTCCCTGAGCCACATCCCAAGACATCCCATATAAACGTCCAGTCCTATCCGATTTACACACATCGTCTATCTTCTTTGCATCACGCCCTGTTATGACAACTTTTGCTCCACACGAAAGACATTTCTTGGCAATCGCTAATCCTATCCCACTGCTTCCCCCTGTAACAAGGATGTTCTTGTTTTTCAAGGTTTCACTGTCAACCACTTGATATCGATCAACCTTGACAGTGACAACGTTAACCCTGTCATAGAAGCCGATTTTCTTTGCAATTCGTTTTAAGATCTGGAACATGGAAAACTACCTTCCGACTACAGCCTTGGCGATGTTCTTTAGACGACGTGGTATCATATCCCTGACTGTTGTTGAAGGATGTTCTGGCACATGCGGATTAAGATTCCGCATCAACCTATGAGCCTCAGATTCTTGTTGTGAATCTGTAAAACATTCCAGCACAATAGACTTGTCTGTGCTTTCTTGAAGTAATTGCGGCAAAGCCTGAAGAAAATCATTTTTGTTTTCTGCTGATAAATAATTGAAGCCTAAATCTTGGGTAAAGTTACGGACAAGATTTCTAGATTTGTTGGCGAAGTGCCCTCCTGCGGCAATATATTCATTTGTCTGCTCATTAAATTGAGATCCTGGATGCCAATACATATTGAATTCGGTACCGCATCCATTGTTGATTAGGAGGATACGAAGGTTTTTGCCGACTGCCCGGTTCCCCAATGCATTGATGTCATAAAAAAACGCCAAGTCACCAAGGATACAAAGAACATTCTTTTGGGGATTCGCCAGTGATGCACCAATTGCCGTTGAAAGACATCCATCTATACCGAAACCGCCAACATTTGAAAATGTACTTACTGCATTCTTTGGTGGAAACAAATTCCAAGACCTAAAACTATTCAATATTCCAGTATGTAGAACCCATCCTGCCGGTATCTTTGATGACAGTTCTTTAGCCATCCAAACATTCGAAAATGGCAAATCGGGAATACAGCTTCGCAATGCCAAATCTTTAGATTGCCAATTTCGCGAGTATTCTTCGTCGTCTCCGCCTTTTGCTGATTCTCGAGAATACATTTTCGCGAACATCGCGGCATCCATCTCGAATACATGCGTAATATGTCCAAACCGAGAACGTATTTCGCCGTCCTCGCTGACGCGCCAGACGGGGGCCTTGCCAGACAGGAATCCGATAGACGGATAATCTCCCGAAACTTCACCCGCGTCAATTATCAGGTCTGGTGTCAACGATGAAAAAACGGGGTTGTCCTTTGCACCTGTCTGGGAACATATCAAAGACGCGCCAATTGATTTTCCCCCAAAGTAGTTTACACCTACATCTCGGAATACTGCTACATTACGTGTTTCTGCAAACGTACTCCAGGCGCTTGAACATTTTCCTGCACCGAGGAATAAGGCGACCTTCCAACCATCCGGCATTTCTGGCGCATTATTTAGTGATTTGACGTCTATTCGCTCAATCTTGCCATAGGCAGGAAGCTCTTTCGTGTTGAAAGTCATGCATCCGCCCATTTCAAGATTGATGTGTGCAGGGCCGCCCCCATGCCTTTTTAGTGACAGGATAGCATCATTCGCCTTGCGTACACAAACGCTCTCGTCATGCCCGCCTCTGACAGTTCGTAAAGTTACACTTTTGCAAACAACATCGTTTGGAGTTACGGAACGGTCAAGGGTTTGCGGTGCAAGTTGTCCGACTGTGTCGAGGTTGTGCATTGAAGTAACGGCGAGAATCGGCAATCTTCGATAGAACGCCTCCGTCAAAGCGGGAAGATAGTTTCTGCTCGCCGTCGCACCTGTACAACTCAGGACCACAGGTTCTCCGCTCTCTGCCGCCATTCCAACTGCCATATATGCGGAATGGCGTTCGTCAATACCTGAATAGACCTGAAACCACGGATCATTCTGAACGCTTCCGACGAAGGCAATATTTGTCGTGCCTGGATTTGCAATCACCTTGCGAATCCCATGCGCCTTCAACAGCGCAATCACAATCTGCGCATTCCTCTCGTCGGTGTAGTAGTGCTTGGCGCTCATTTCAACTCCTTAACATTATCTCTTCGTTGTCGCATTAATATAAGCCCCTTTCACTCCTTCCCACCAAAGTTTGTCGCCTATACAAATATATGAATTGTTTAGATTGATTGTCCCGTCAAACGGATCTCTGATGCCCCTGTTGGTGCCAAATTGAAGTTCCAGACCATTGAAAACATGTAATGTACTAGGCAAAGCCTTAAGACTACACCAACTGTTCTTACTCCACAACCACCATGTATAAACCTTACCGTTCCACGAACACTTAACGCGATAAATCGTTCTTGGTTTTAATGTAATGCCCAGATCAACACCCTTCGCTATATTCCAAGTGGATCCATCTGATGACAAGAAGCCCAGAATGCGACCAGAAGAAATATAGAATGGAGAAAATCCATTTTTAGCTCCAAGGCCAACCAGCAATCCTCCCGGGCCTCCAATGGTTTCACCAGTGGTAAATTCCATAACGGCTTCAAAGGTCGCGTCCTGGGGGGCGAATGGGTATCTGATTTTTGCATAAGAAGATGACGAGAATCCACTTAATATCCCATTGTTATTTCTCACAGAAGCACCAATTAGCGCCACTCCTGTTGTCTTGGCAACTTCCATTACTCCAGCTTGCGACTTTTTCCCGCCCTTGGCGCTTCGACTATGATGATCTTCTATCCGCCGTGTTGCAACAACTCTTTGCAATCCCTTGAATGTCTTATCCTCCAGAGCCTTGTTATAGAACTCAATGGCATGAGCGCGGATGGCATCAGATAGAAAGTCTGGCTTGATATCGGCGGCGGCCCACCAGGCGTCTGCAATCTTGACTGGGGACGACGACGCTTTCTCCAGCTGCGCAGCGGCAGCGCAAGCGGAATTGTTCGCGCGAAGAAATGCGTCTATGGCCTCTGACCACTTGTCCAGCACTGCACAATATGCTGCAATCTGAAATTGGAGATTGTTGTCATCTGGACGTGATTTCGCCTGCATCCTCACTTTCCCAAGCCGCAGCAAATACTGTTGCTTCTCCTTCAAGGCGTCGTAGCGTTCGCGTACAGGTCCTCCCTTGGCAATGCCGATGTGCCTAAGCGCCTTTTCCAGAAGCTCAAGTTCATCCTGTAATCTCCAATCAGGAATTATTTTGCGAAGTGAAACAATCGCCATGTTGGCCTTGTCATGCGTGCCGGCCTTCATATACTGTTCAAACGCGCCGGTCAGGAGCAAATATTTCTCAGCCGTGATCTGAGATTGCCTGGCCAATGCCATAGCGGCATCACCCACCTGCTCTGACGTTTTCTCATGCCGCTTTCCCGCCTCAATATCTTTCCGCATTAGTTCCTGTACCAATGGCCGAGCCTTCGCAATCTCCTCTCGCGTCGGCATCGCCATAAGCATGCTCTCACCGCAAAGCAGAACAAGCAGCAGTATGATTCTTTTTTTCATGATCCTTCTTGCCTAAGGCACAATGGAGTCAGCACCATTGTGCACACTACACCAGCCTACGCTCCGCGCCCGTGGGGTATGCAGCCGAATACCTCACCAATGTCAAAAGGTCTATGTGTGACAGGTCTTTCATCTGAACTGCCGCCGAATATTTTAACCTATCGGTTAATAGAATGCAAGTCCAATTTGCGCAGCTTCGCCAGAGGGAGCGCCTTTGATCCAAGCCGCCTCAGCGTCGATTCCGAGATATAACGCGTGCAGCCGGCATCACCCACCTGCTCTAACGTTTTCTCATATTGCTTCCCTGCCTCAACATCTTTCCGCATTAGTTCCTGTACCAATGGCCGAGCCTTCGCAATCTCCTCTCGCGTCGGCATTGCCATAAGTATGCTCTCACCGCAAACCAGAACAAGCAGCAGTATGATTCTTTTTTTCATAATCCTTCTTACCTAAGGCACAATGGCGTCAGCACCCGTTGTGCGCAACCTCGTCTCTGTCAAGTGTCCAAGGCACGATGATGCGGCCACGCGCCGCATAGACGGGCCGCAATCTCTCTTGCAACATAACGAGCTGCCGCACCTTCTCGGGATACGACAAGGCCGCCTGACTCGCTCTGAAGGTCTCCTTGGCGTACTGCCTCTCACTCAGAGGGCGCATCTTCACTGCAACTGCCATTTGTCGAACCTCTCTTTCAAGTTGAAAGTTGAGAGCAGACCCAAAAACTGCGACTCGGAAAAGTCCTTGCTCAACAGAAACATCTGCACACGCAATATGTGAAGCAACGCTCCGCGCCCGTGGGGTATGCAGCCGAATACCTCACCAAAGTTAAAAGGTCTCTGTGTGACAGATCTTTCATCTGAACTGCCGCCGAATATTTTAACCTATCGGTTAATAGAATGCAAGTCCAATTTGCGCAACTTCGCCAGAGGGAGCGCCTTTGATCCAAGCCGCCTCAGCGTCGATTCCGAGATATAACGCGTGCAGCCGGCCTCGCGCAGCTGCTCTCCGGTGGCGAGGTGGCAGGTCCAGTTCTTCAGGTCAAACGCCTGCGCCACACGCGGCGCGCCAGAGTTCTCCCGGGGAAACTCCGCAGAAAGGAACACCCAGACATCGGCAATGGGACAATCCCCCTTCAACGCCTTCGACTGCGTCTTGACGTCCCAACGGTAGCACGGCGTCCTGCCCTTCTTTCCCTGCCTGCGGGTTGTGGCCTTAACCTCGATCGTCACGCCGGATTTCGTCTTCAGGTCGAAGGGTGCGTTCATCTTGCGGGAGGGAGGGAGACAGCCAAGGACATCCCCCACAAGATATTCCGCGAGGATGCCAACGTCGGAATCAGACTCCGTCAAGTCGCCGAACGTCCAGCGATAGAAGGAAAGCGCCTGCAGAGCCTTTGAGAGTGACGGTAGATGGGGCATTGGTTTAGAGTTTCTAGTTTCGGGTTTCGGGTTTCTAGTTTCGGGTTTCGGCTTCCCAGTCAATGGCCAAGAACCTTTTTGGAGGTTCCCATTTTTCTCCGGGCTACCGAACCTTCGCGACCACTTACACGGTTTTGAAGAAACTCCGATGGTTGTTGTTCTCGCTACCGCTCCACGGCTTCACACAATTCAACCACAATCAAAGTCATCCTCTTACGGTAATTAGAGCGGCCTTCGGCCGTTTTCATGCGGCAAAGCCGCATCCTCAAACACATCTACAAACATCCTTGAGGCCGTGGCGGCGTGCGAAGCTGCGAAGCGGTAGCGAGAGCCAGAACGCTCGGAGTTCATTACCAAACAAAGAGGAAATTCCACTTGCCACAAAATGAAAATTGCCACTTTACCCTTCGTTTACAGGGGCATGCCTGTTTTCATGCCCAAAAGATTGGGGGACCTCCACCCAAGAGCCTTTGTCTTATGCCTTTCAAACTCTGAACTACAGAACTCAACCATTGTAAAATCCTGTATCAGATAGTTCTGACCACTTCAAATACATCTCTCGATAGTTCTTCTTGATAAAAGCCTGTATCCCCAACAATTCACGTTCGTTCAATATACCACGTGCAACAACTCTACTTCCACCATCGGCCATAACAAAGAACTTGGCCGAACCGGCTTCTGTCATTTTACCGTCGCTGGCATGAACATGCATGGCCTCGATTATGCAATGCGATGTAAAATATAGATAATGCCCGTAAACTTTGAATCCGTAGTATTTAGGCATAATCACTACTCCATAAACTGCTCATTGGCGGATAAGTATCGTAGTGCCAATGCAATGTCTATATCATCCATGCTTGTTTCAATCACCTCTCTTGAATCATTTAAAACAGCCGCTTTGCCCGTACGTAGATTCAAGATGCGTATATTATCAGCACAACGAGTATACGCATAACCATTGACAATCAAATCAGCATTATCTGCGACTTCCTTAACTTTCGCTTCGGGCATACGACACCTCCACTGCCTTGATCGGCTTCAAGAACTCAGCCGGTTCTATATAAAGATTCTCCAGAATCGGCACAATATCAATGTACTCCTCTTCCTCTTTACCACCATAATTCGCAACCACCTCGATATAGCCATTATCCCACTTTTTGACCCTCACATATCTAACCAGCTTGGGCGACGTCATAAAACGAATGACACTCGTACCATAAGCGAAAGATGTATACCGCCCTTCGCTTGAAAGCACTGCTCTTTCTGGTCTACTGCTTGTCATTTCCTTTTCTGGTTTCTGGTTTCGGGTTTCCGGTGTCGGCTGAGTGATGCTTCGCAGTCAATAGCCAAGAGCCTTTGCCTTATCCCCTTCAAACTTTCAAACTTTCAAACTTTCAAACCAGCAACCAGCAACCAGAAACCAGAAACCAGAAACCAGAAACTAGAAACTAGAAACAAAACCTTGAGACTACCCCTGGACGACAAGCACGAGAGAACCAATGGATTTGCCGAACTTTGGACGCTCAAGCGGCACAGTCACTTCGCGCGTCTCGCCCGCACCGGGAAGATCCGAGTAGTCAAGCACTCCCTGCGCAATGACGCGGGGAGCGTCCTTTTCCGCGACCATCGTGGCCAGGGCGTCCACCGGCGCGGCGGCAATGTCGCCATACGAGACGAGCGCGGCATCTATCATATCCGCACCCTCCTTCAACGCCGCCTTTGCAGTGAGCTGCAGAAGCCTATGCAGCTTCTGGAGCGTGACAGGTTCGGCAAGCGAGACGACGAATGCAGTGTGTCCATCGATGTCCTCGCGGAAGAGTATACGCTTGGCCCACGGCTCTTTCGTGAAGTCGGCCTTGCCCTTCTTCATAACGATCTGGCGCGTCGCGGACTTGCGCGGAGCGCCGACCTTTGGCCATATCATCTCGACCGTGAGAAGGTTCCGCGACAGCGGAAGCGCCTTTTCAGGGACGGAGGAAAGGGAGAGGGATTTCAACGTGATTTCGCAGGTGGATTTCATAGGTGGGTTCTCTGGGGTTTAGTTGCGGATTGAGGGACTTTTAACACATCCAAAGAATATGAACTATCCTCGTTCAGACGAGCTATCAATGACGGATGAAGCGCTTCCCCGCGATGGAAACGACGATTGGCGGCAGAGGTCCACGCTTCGTCATGTTCTTTAAGATTCTTAAAGTTCCATTCCGTCTTCAGCCTGGGTTCATGGCCTCTACGAAATCCCAGGCCATGCGCCCTGGCCATGCCTGCAATCCACTCATAGGCGATGTCGGCAAGCGTTGTGTCATCTGAATACGTTCTGCCAACGTCTCCATGGACGCCGGAGAACCAGACCTGCTTGACTCGGCTGCTGCCCGCGTTGCGATATTGCTTGACAGGGTAGAACTTGCGGCGCTCGTTCGCCGCCATTGCATGGTACACCACATCCACCAGCGGCGACAATACGCCGTCGTGATAGCCGCTCTTTACATCCAGAAGCGAGGTTACAATGTCCCAGCAGCCCATCATGGCAATTCGTGGCGAAGAATAACATCCAGCCTCTTTCTTGAGGCGTTGCCACCTGGTCTTGTCCTTGTCGCAATAGGCACTCGCGATTTCGCGAGCCATGTCAACATCTCTGGGCACTCCAACCTGCCGAAGCAACCAACTCAGAACATGGACGCTATATGCCCCACGGCTGAAACCGAAAAGGAATATCCTGGGGCAACGTTGACTTCTGACGGCCGCCGCATTGTCTTTGAGCTTTACCGCGATCCATTCATACGTTGCCCCTATGGCCTTTGCCAGATCTCTGGCCCATATCAAGCCACTGCACGCAGTTCGCGGATCTGTGCCGGGACCGGGACGATGGCTGACAACTGTGAGGTATTCGGCGCTTGTCTCAGGCAATACGTAATTCCTGTCGCTGAACAGGCTGGCCTCGAGCTTTGCCAGGTTTGTACCTTCCTCATACTCGTTCTGCGTGCCGTCAATAAGAGCAACGATGTTAAGATACTTTTCCCCAGCCGTCATCGTCCATCTCTCACTTCAGTTTCGCGGGCTCATCGTCCACTACCGATGCCGCATCGTCTTTTGTCTTGTACACAGTCACCTTGAATGGAGCGACTAATCCCAGCGTGCCGAATGCGGGGAAGACCGTCCACCAGCTATAGGATATCAACGCCTCGCGATATCCAGGACGGTACACATACTCATCGTTGACGTTTATTCTGTCCGCATCGCGGATTCTGCAGACAACCGACGGATCATCACTCCAGAACCACCAGCAGTTACACCACAAACACGCCCAGCAGTATCCATTGTATATTGGCTCGTTGACCTTGTCGCCCGGGGAATTCAACTCTATGCTCATGCAACCATCCAAAACGACGATGATTGCAAGGCAGGCAACAAGTTTACAAATGAGTTTCTTCATAACCCAAAGGGAGCACAATGGAATCAGCCCCCGTTGTGCGCATCTTCCCAGGGCTTGACATCCGCCAGCAAAGGATGTTTCCGATCCTTCTCAGAAAGAACCAGCGGCACTCCTATATCCGGCCACTTGATTCCCAGCGCGGGATCGTCGAAGCGCATTCCACGGTCGGCTGCGGGGCAATAGAGATTGTCGCACTTATAGCTGAAAAGCGTGTTGTCCTCCAGAACTATGAAACCATGCGCCAAGCCACGAGGAATGTAGAACTGCAAGCGATTCTCGCCTGTCAGTGTGACTGCTACGTGCTTTCCAAAGGTTGGCGACCCCTTCCTGATATCGACAACCACATCCCAGACCGCGCCGTGAATCACCCTCACCAGTTTCGCCTGGGTGTGCGGCGCAGCCTGCCAATGCAGACCTCTCACCACGCCCTTCGACGAAAAACTTTCGTTGTCCTGCACAAACACATTGTCGATTCCCGCGTCGCGGTAGCGCTGGTCATTGTACGTTTCGCAGAACCATCCCCTCGCGTCGCCAAAGACGTCCGGCTCGATGATCTTGACGCCTTCAATCTCTGTGGAAGTGACTTTCATGGTGCGTGGTTCGTGATTCGTGGCTCGTGGCTCGTGGTTTCGGGTTTCGGGTTTCTAGTTTCTGGTTTCTGGTTTCGGCTGGGAGGTGCTTCGCGTTCAATAGCCAAGAACCTTTGTCTTCTGTCCTTTGTCCTCTGTCCTAAACTTCAAACTCAAAACTTTGAGCACTATGGGGCCAGGTATAATGTAGAACGGCTTCTTTTCTGATAGTGGAGAAGAACCGTTCTTTGACAACTGGCGTGGACGGCATACGACTTGCAAACATGCCGACGCGCGCTTGCGTCGTGAAGCGCCGCGCGCGTTGACATGTTCACAAGTCTTT
>JAEEGL017240567.1_pt1 | contig 15212 bp, 12 predicted proteins | sample 9134231 | NCBI WGS metagenome assembly JAEEGL01 (sample SAMN16246548, study PRJNA631951) | gut metagenome | biome: gut microbiome; feature: rumen; material: fiber-attached | host: Bos | place: Iran: Karaj | collected 2018-10 | reverse complement strand
CAACGTATCTTGAAACGCCGAAGGACGTGCGGGAAGGACAGGAAGCGGCGATTCCGGATGTTGAACAGACAATCGCTTCCGCAAAACCGAAAACCGCAGAGTACAGCGTGAAAATGCTTTCTGAAATGGACGATGCCGATGAGCTGAACCGTTGGCGGACCGAGCTTGGTCAACCCGCTTATGCGGAAGCGGACTGGGCGTGGGTGCGTGAAATCGTGCCTTCTGTACAGGAAGTTCTGTATGACGGCAATATGCTGTCCTTCAGCATCCGGCTTTCAACCGATCACGCCGCCTCGTTTGCGTGGGGACAGCATGACGGTCAATGTACCGACGCAATCACCGATTCGGCAGTTTATTCCGCAGAGGGTGACGGGATGCTGCATCCGATGTGCGACGGAGGGACCGGCGTCTTGCCGGAATCCGTCACAGCCGATGGGCTGACGTTATTCACCGAGTACGAAGTCGATGCGTTCGAAGAGCCCTTCCCGACCGATGGCCGGGTAACGATCATCGTCCGGATCGCCATTCAGGACAGGCGGGTTGACGATATGGCGCATATCGGGCAGATCGGCGAGATCACATACGCGTTTTCGTTCGATACATCCGCCGGTACAGAGACTGAGCCCCGGGTAACGACCGACCGTGCGCTGTTCGGAACCTATACGCTTTCCTATGAGGAAGGCGATACGCTCCAAAATAAACGCGTATCACTGGACGGGGTTGTTCTGAGCGAGCAGGTTGTATTCCAGTCAACCGGGATCTGTGTTTCCTATCGGATCAAGGAAACGCCCGAAGGATGGACGGAAGCGGATACGCGCGCATTGATGCGAACGAGCTTTGAGAGCAGTCAACAATTCGGATTGGCCGCCCAATATACGCCGGACGCAACAGCCGGGCAGGACGGCACGCTCTACAAACCGGAACATCCCTATTCCGCCGCGAAAGATGAGGTCACGTTCCTCTTGCCGATCTTCCCGTCCGAATATGATCGAATCCGAACCAACGGCTATGGGCTGACGTTGAGTTACCGGTGCATCGATACCTTCAATGACGCAGCGGTGGGCAGCGAGTGGTCCCATACGCGCACTGCGTCGGATTATGAGAACGGGTACGATCTGACTTCCCACGAGCAGCGGATCGTCAGCTTCCTGCTTCCGAACCCGTAATCGAATCACCATCGATCAGGGCTTGCGCTGCAGCAGGCCCTGCTTTTTCGATGCGTACTGCAGCTTTTTTGGAAACGGTACTTGCCGAGCAGGGGATGCGCGTGGTACAATTCGTTCCATGAAACGAATGTGGATCCTGATACCGCTGCTTCTGCTTGCGGGCTGCATACAATCGAATCCGGAGCCGGAAGCCGCCAAGACGGCTGTGCCGACTGCGGTGCCTACCCTTGCGCCGGTGGCGATCCGCATTGCGGTGGACGAAACCGAGCCGCCCATGACCGCGATCCCAACGCCGACTGCTTCGCCAACGCCGGAGCCGACCGCCACGCCTTCGCCCGAGCCGACTGCGACGCCGAATCCGTACCGGGCCGAGACGGTTACTGCGCACAAGGAAAGCGAGGATTTCTGGTACTGCGAGCTGACCGAAGCGACCAAGGAGCGCATCATCGGATCGACATTCCCGGAAAACCCGAAGGATTGTCCGGTGAAAATCACCGATCTGAGATACGTTTCGTTGCTGTACGTGGACTTTGAGGGCGAGACGCATACCGGCGAGCTGATCGTGAACCGCAAAGTAGCAGACGATGTAATCGATATCTTCTATGCGCTTTACCGGGCGGCGTATCCGTTGACTTCGGTCAAACTGCTCGATGATTTCGGCGAGAAATTTGACGACAATCTTTCGATGGCGGCAAACAACACATCCTCCTTCTGCTGCCGGCCTGTCACCGGATCAAAGAAGTTTTCGCTGCACGCGTCGGGGCTCGCGATCGACGTGAATCCGATGATGAATCCGTATATCCGGCCGGATAAGAGCTTTGCGCCGCCGAACGGGGAAGCGTATCTCGATCGCTCGCAGCATCTTTTGGGCATGATCGATGAAAACGATCTTTGTTATAAGCTGTTCACCGAGCACGGATGGAGCTGGGGCGGCCATTTCAAAGGCGAAAAGGACTATCAGCATTTTTCCAAAAAGTAATGAACGAACAAGCTATTGCGTATTTAGAGAAGAATCTTTCCCTGCAGATCGATCTGATCGAGATGCTGCGGCGCGGCAGGGCCGGGGTGCGGTATCTCTCGGATCACGCGTGCCTTCTGGAAGGCGCAGGGAGGACCGGATATGTCCTCCTCGCGTGCGATGACCCCGCTTCCGGGCAGGAAGCGCTGCGATCAATGGAAGCGCCGTATCGCCTGGTCGTAGCCCACGGCAGAGCGGCGTGGGACGCGGTGAAGCGTGAACGCCCGTCGTTTGACTGCAAACGGCCGTGCCATCTGGCGTATTATCCGGGTAAGGAACCGCAGCCTGTGCCCAAAGCCTGCACGATTGCGCCGTATCCGATCGAGCGGCTCGACGCGGTATTGGCGCATTACGATAATGTGAATGACCCGGCCTATATCGTTTGCCGGATCGAAGCGGGGGAACTGTTTGCCGGCTATTACGACGGCGAGCTTTGCGGGTTCATCGGCTTCCATGATGATGGCTCCATGGGCATGCTTGAGGTGTTTGAACCGTTTCGCAGACTGCATATCGGGTATGCGCTTGAGCAGAACTTGATCAACATTGCCCTTTCCCGAGGCTGGGTTCCGTATTGTCATATTTTCGAGGGGAACGAACCTTCGCTGAACCTGCAAAAGAAGCTCGGCCTGTCCGTTACCCCCGCTTGCGAAGTTGCATGGATGCATGCGCCGCGCGAATAATGAAAAAAGCAACCGTAAAAACCGGTTGCTTTGTCGTTTTGGATTCGGTTACAGTGCGTTTTGGATCAGGGTAAGCAGCGTTGGATAGTCGTCACAGGCCGGAAGGGTCGGGTACGCGGCCTTGATGGCGTCGGTGCTGCGAAACAGTACGCCCGCTTTGCTCGAAAGGATCATGCCGAGGTCATTGTAGCTGTCGCCGACGGCGATGGTCTCAAACCCGACCGACTGCAGCGCGCGCACGGTTGAGCGTTTTGAGTCGTTTACGCGCATCGAAAAGCCAATGATTTCGCCGCTTTCGGCAACCTCAAGCGTGTTGCAGAAGATCGCCGGATAGCCGAGCTTTTTCATCAGGGGCATGGCAAACTGCTCAAATGTATCGCTGAGAATGACGACCTGCGTCTGTTCCCGCAGCGCATCGAGGAATTCCTTCGCGCCGGGCAGAGGGTCGATCTTCGCAATGACCGCTTGAATTTCCTTCAGACCGAGCCTGTTTTCCTTCAGGATACCGATGCGCCACCGCATCAGTTTCTCATAATCCGGTTCGTCCCGCGTTGTGCGGGCGAGCGCGGGAATCCCGCTGACGCGGGCAAATTCGATCCAGATCTCGGGCGTCAGAACGCCCTCCATGTCGAGACAGACCAGATTCATTTTACCACTCCTTCAGAAGCGCTTTTTGCACGATATACTCCAGCATCGCGTCGCGATCGATGACGTCCTTGTGCCGCACGGGACGTTCCTTGAGCGAGGCAAGATTTTTCGGGATCGGAACGTTCGTAATCGCATGCACCTGTTCCATGATTGCAAACTCGTCGCCGGCGGGAGATGCGCCGAGCGCATCCAGTACAGCGGCAGGGAACTTATACGGCGATGCGGTTGAAAGGATTACGACCGGAGCGTGATCGGGATGCTTTGCTTTGTATGCCTGCGCAACCGACCATGCGACCGCGGTATGCGTATCGCAAAGATACCCGTACCGCTGCCAGACCGACGCGATTGCAGCCTTGGTTCCGTCGTCGTCACAGCAGCCCGCCCAAAAGAGCGTATCGAGCTGCGCTTTGAGGGATGCGGGCACCGTATACCGACCGCATACGTTCAATTGTTCCATCAATGAAGCGACGAGCGCAGCATCCCCGCTGAGCAGGAACAAGAGCCGCTCAAGATTGCTCGAAACAAGAATGTCCATCGAAGGGGACACGGTTTTATAGAATGGTCGATTCCGGTCGTAGCATCCGGTTTGCAAAAAATCGGTTAGGATGTTGTTCGCGTTGGAGGCACAGATGAGCTTTCCGACCGGCAATCCGAGGCGCTTTGCAAAATAGCCCGCCAGGATATCGCCGAAATTCCCCGTCGGAACGACGAAATCCACAGGATCGCCGCATACGATTGTGCCTCGCTGCATCAGATCCGCATAGGCACGGAAGTAGTAAATGACCTGCGGCGCAAGCCGGCCGATGTTGATGGAGTTTGCGCTCGACAGCCGAACGCCCTTGCCGCTTAGAAGCCCTGCGCTTCCGATGGCGGCAAAGCAGTTTTTCACGCCGGTCTGCGCATCGTCAAAGTTTCCCCGCACCGCGCAAACGCAGACGTTCTTGCCCGCTTGCGTCGCCATCTGGGCCTGCTGTACCGTGCTGACGCCGCCGTAGGGGTAAAAGACAATGATGCGCGTGCCGGGCACATCGCAAAAGCCTTCCATCGCTGCCTTGCCGGTGTCGCCGCTTGTGGCGGTGAGAATCAGAACCTCATCCGAAATTCCGCATTTTTCCCGAGCCGCAGTCATCAGCTGCGGAAGCATCGAGAGCGCAACGTCCTTAAACGCGCTGGTCGGCCCGCGGAACAGCTCCAGAATCGTATCGTCTCCGACGGAAACCGTCGGCGTCAGCGCATCGGATTCAAACTTGCCGGCATATGCTTTCTGCACAAGCTCCGCCGTCTCTTCCTTGGAAAAAGACGGGAGCAGAGCGGATAAAATCTCCGTCGCCATTCCGAACGTATCCATCGAAAGAACAGCCTGCCAGTCGAGCGTGATCCCGCGAAAATCCGGCATGCTGAACAGCCCGCCGTCCGGCGCAAGCCCGTTCAGAATGGCTTCGGCATCGCTCACGCGCAGCGCGTCGTTTCGCGTACTCTGATAATACATGTTCCGCCTCCGAATTGTCCGTCGCGGCATCTTCTTTGCGACAAACAAAAAAACCACTTGTCTTTTGGTGCCTAATATGATATATTGTTCTCGCACAAAAGTCAAGTGTTTTTCTATGACGGACAAATGCCGAAATTGCATGGCAAAGATCGGCAGAAAGAGGCTGCAACGGAATGAAGATCGGATTGCTGGGATTCGGGACGGTCGGCTCGCATTTCTATCGCATGGCGGAGGAACAGGAGTCGCTGTCGGTGGTGACGCTGCTGTCGCGTCGCCCGCGTGACGGGCTGAAGTGCCGCGTTACTTCCGATTATGAAGTGATCGTGCGGGATCCCGGGATCGATACGGTCGTCGAGCTGATCGGCGGCATTCATCCGGCATATGAATATATTGCGGCTGCGCTGCGGGCAGGCAAGCATGTCGTTACCGCCAATAAAGCCGTCATGGGGGCCTATTATCGTGAACTGACCGGCCTTGCCAAGCGAAACGGCGTCTGTCTTCGCTGCACGGCGGCGGCGGGCGGCGGGATCCCGTGGCTGTCCTCTCTGGCACGGGCATCGGAAATGGATCGCATCCTGGCGGTAGAAGGGATTCTGAACGGAACGACCAACTATATGCTCTCCGAGATGACTGCGCGCTATGCCGATTACGGCGACGTGTTGAAGGAAGCGCAGGAACTGGGGTATGCCGAGGCCGATCCGACGGATGATGTCGAAGGGTTTGACGCGCGCCGCAAGTTGGTGCTATCCGCCAATCTGGCGTTCAATGTGTCCCTAAAGGAGCAGGATATCCCATGCGTCGGCATTTCGTCGGTCACGGCAGGGGATATCGCATGGGGAAGGGAGCGCGGCCTTGTCTGGAAACTGATCGCACGGTCCGAACGCAAAGGCGGCGCCGTTTCGGCGTTTGTCTGCCCGACGTTGTTCCCCGCGTATACGGCCGAAGCGCATACGAACGGAAGCGCAAACCTCGTTTCGCTGTTCGCTGAGCGGATCGGAAAACAGAGCTTCTCCGGCGCGGGAGCCGGCGGATGGGCGACAGCGTCAAACGTCATTGCCGATTGCCTTTCGATCCATCCGAACAGTCTGTCGTTTTATAATGAACGAAAGCCTGTCGCAGCGCGTGTGAACAACGACGCGGCAGAGGGAGCGTGGCTGTTCCGCAGCTTCGGGCAGTACACGATCCGCATGGCAACAGCGAAGGAAGCGTTTGAAGCGTTTGCCGCTTTGAGAACCGTGGAGCAGAAAGCGCTGCTTGCGCATCTGCCGTACGGAATGATTTAGTGTTGGAACCAAAGAAGGAGTAGATCCATGAAGCAGGTAAAAGTTGGAATTCTCGGCGCGACGGGTGCCGTCGGCCGGGAGATGATGAAGATCCTTGCAGAACGCAATTTTCCGGTATCGGAGCTGAGACCGATCGCTTCGGAGCGCAGCGCGGGGAAGACGGTAATGTTTCTCGGCAAGGAATATACGATCGTTGCGGCAAGCGATGATGCCTTTTGGGGACTGGATATCGTGCTCGGCGCTGCGGAGAACGATATCGCCGAGCGGTACGCTCCCGCGATCAAGCGCGCAGGCGCGGTGTTTGTCGATAATTCGTCGGCGTTCCGGCTCGATCCGAAGGTGCCGCTGGTAATCCCGGAAATCAACCCGGAGGACGTGAGCTGGCACGACGGGATCATTGCGAACCCGAACTGCACGACGATTGTGACGCTTGTCGCAATCAACGCGCTGGCGAAGGAGAGTCCGATCGAAACGATCATCGCCTCCTCGTATCAGGCAACGAGCGGCGCAGGCGCAGCGGGTCCTTTGGAGCTGATGGCGGAGGTCGAAGCGCAGAGCAGGTGCGAATCGTATACACCGAAGGTCTTCCCGTATCCGATCGCATTCAATGTGATTCCGCAGATCGGCGGGGAAGCATTTGCGGGTTACACCTCCGAGGAGATGAAGATGCAGAACGAGGGGAGAAAGATTCTGCATCTGCCCGCACTGAAGGTCAGCTGCACGTGCGTGCGCGTACCGGTTGTGCGGAGCCACAGCGTTTCGGTCGTTTTGCGGACGAAGGAAAAGATTTCCGTCGAACGCGCGAAGGAATTGATCGCCGCCGCGCCGGGCTGCCGGCTTGTAGATGATCTCAAGAACAAAGTGTACCCGATGCCGCTGGACACTTCGGATCAGGACCTCGTATTCGTCGGACGCATTCGCGACGATCTGACGGACGAACGCGGACTGAACCTCTGGTGCTGCGGCGATCAGGTTCGCAAAGGCGCGGCAACGAACGCGGTCCAGATTGCCGAACTGCTGCTTTAAGGAAACGGGAGGGGTTTATTGATGGAAACGAGAACAAAGTATTTTCTGGTAGCGGCGGAGGTGCTGCCGGATGTGTTTTTGAAGGTGGCCGAAGCGAACCGTCTGCTTCGCGCGGGCGAGGTCTCCACGGCAGGCGAGGCCGCGCGTACGGTCGGTATCAGCCGGAGCGCATTCTATAAGTATCGGGACGCGATCCAGCCGTTCACCGATCTGAAGACCGAGCGGATTGTCACGTTCTATGCGTTGCTGAAAAACCGTTCGGGCGTGCTCTCGAATCTTCTGAAGGTGTTTGCGTCGTCCGGTGCGAATATTCTGACGATCAATCAAAGCATTCCGACCGACGGATGCGCCGCGGTCACGGTTGCCGCCGAAACGAGCGGTATGCCGGAACCGCTCGAATCCCTGCTCACAGCCGCGTCAACGCTCGACGGCGTTGTGCGGTTCGAAATTCTCGCGGGCTGATCCCGCACCTTGATCCAGAGGCTCCGACCCGGAGCCTCTTTTTTGTTTCGGTAGAACCGGAACGGAGAATTCACATGATTTTCACACTGCGACAGCGGGAAGTCTGATATACTGAAAGAAAAAATACAAAAAGCCGCATTTTGCGGTTCGGAGTGACAATGATTTCCAAGTTCAGCGTAAAAAAACCGTTTACTGTTTTGGTTGCGGTTATCCTGATTCTCGTTTTGGGGACGGTCTCCGTTACACGGATGACGCCGGATCTGCTGCCCGAAATGAGCTTTCCGTATATCGTCCTGTTCACGCCGTATGTCGGCGCGGTACCGGAGGAGGTTGAGCAAACCGTATCGAAGCCGCTCGAGCAGGCGTTGGCATCTCTGGATGACCTCAAGGAAATTGCATCGACCAGCGCGGAAAACTATTCCACCGTCTTTTTGACGTTCGAGGATTCGGTAAATCCCGACCGCGCGATGCTCGACATTCAGCAGGTCGTTACACGGCTCTCCGGTTCCTGGCCGGAAACGGTCGGAACGCCGACCGTCATTGAGCTGTCGACCGACCTGATCCCGACGGTCGTCGCTGCCGTGTCCTACAGCGATATGGAGCAGATCGAGCTGTCCTCATTCGTAAACGATACGCTGTCGCCTGCGCTGGAGGGCACGAACGGCGTTGCGTCCGTGACGGCGACGGGACTGATCATCGAGCAGATCGAAATCGAACTCAATACAGAGAAGATCGACCGACTGAACGAAATCCTCTACGGCTCGATCGACGATGCGGCACAGGAGGCATTTGAGGAACTCGATGAGGCGAAGCAGAAGATTACCGAGGGCAAGGAAGAACTCGAGAATGCGCGCGCGGAGCTTGAAAAGGGGCAGGATCTGCTGAACATCGGAAAATGGGAAGCGAACCACGCGTTTGATGAAGCGGAAACGAAGCTGGATGAAACGAGTCAGCAGTTGACCGAAGCGATCGCAATGCTGACCGAACAACGCGATACACTTTTGCAGCAGGCGGAGAACGCCGAAGCCACGCGCGTGATTTTGCGCGCGCTGCAGCAGTCTGCTTCGTTGCTGGAGCGCAGCAAGGCGGTTCTGGAGGCGTCCATTGAGGAGATTCAGAACGACCCGAGCCTCAGCGATGAGGCGCGTGAGGCTGCGCTCGAATCGCCGCGGCAGCGGCTTGCCCTTGTGGAGCAGGGGCTTGCCGAGATCGACAATCGGCTTGCCGAATACAACCTCACCCGGGAGACGCTTGCGGACGCGATTGAACAGCTTGGGCAGCTTGATGAGACGATCGCGTACCTCGACGAGAAGATTCAGGAGGCAAAGAGCGGTCTTGCGCAGGTGGAGAGCGGCTACGATACGATCGATCAGCAGCGGAACAGCGCAAACACGCAGATGTGGAACGCGCAAACGAAGATCAATGAAGGCAAAGAGCAGCTTGAGTCCGGCGCGACGGAGTTGGAAAATGGGGAAAAGCAGCTCGACGAGGCGCTTGCAACGGCCAAGGATCAGCTTTCCGCTGCGAAGGATGCGGCCGATCTGCATGGAATTCTTACGAAGGAGCTTGTTGCGCAGCTTGTACAGGCGCAGAACTTTGAGATGCCGGCAGGCTACGTTTCCGACGGCGATACGAACTGGATCGTCAATGTCGGGGATAAGGTACGGGGCGTCGATGCGCTCGAAAACGTTGCGTTGATTTCTCTTGGGCTCGACGAGCTGGATGTTGTCCGGCTTAAGGACGTGGCAGATGTCCGCGTGATCGACAACCGCGGGACCACCTTTGCGCGGATCAACGGGGAAAACGGCGTGCTGCTTTCGTTTACGCGTCAGTCCGCCTATGCAACCGCGACCGTAGCCGATAATATCACCGCCAAATTCCGCGAGCTGGAGGAGGAGTATCCGGGGCTGAAGTTTGTTTCGCTGATGGATCAGGGCGACTACATTCATATGGCGATTTCATCCGTTGTGGAAAGTCTGCTGATCGGCGGCGCGCTTGCGATTCTCGTGTTGTTCCTGTTCCTGCGCGATCTGAGACCGACGCTTGCGGTCGGCATCTCGATCCCGGTTTCGGTTCTGTTCGCGCTTGTCCTGATGTATTTTTCCGGCGTCACGATGAATATCATCTCGATGGCCGGCCTTGCGATCGGTATCGGCATGCTCGTCGATAACTCGATCGTTGTCATTGAGAATATTTACCGGCTTCGCGCGGAGGGCGTATCGCCCAAAGATGCGGCGATTCGCGGAGCTCGTGAGGTGATGGGCGCGATCACGGCGTCCACGCTGACGACGATTTGCGTTTTCCTGCCGATTCTGTTTGTCGAGGGCATGACGCGTCAGATCTTTATGGATATGATCCTGACAATTGCCTATTCGCTGCTTGCAAGCCTGATTGTCGCGCTGACCGTAATTCCCGCGGTCGCGCAGGGGCTGCTGCGCCGGGAGGTCAAGCCGATGGGCAAGGTCACAAAGCGACTGATCGGCTGGCTTGAAACCGCGGTTCGTTTTGCGGTGGGGCATCGCGCCGTCGCGCTGCTGCTTGCGGTCTTGCTGCTCGGAGGGACCGCGTTCCTTTCGCTGCGGCAGGGATTTGTGTATTTCCCCGAGAGCGGAGGAACACAGATTTCCGTAACGGCAAGCATCCCGGAGGACTTTACGTTTGAGGACAGCTGTGCGCTTGCGGATGAACTGCTCGATGCAATCGGAAGCGTTCCGAACCTGTCGGACGTCGGTGGAATGATCGGAGGCGGCCTCGCAAGCATCATCGGGCTGACGTCGTCTGCCGGGAACTCCCAGATTTCGATCTATGCGCTTGTGGACGAATCGAGCGGACGTTCGAGCATCGAGGTCTCGCAGGAGATCAAAAAAGTGCTTGAGCCGTTTGCGGATCGTGTCAATTACACGGTCGCCGGCATGTCGACCATGAGCATGAGCTCTTCGCTTTCGAGCGACGGTTTTTCGCTCAACATCTATTCCAATGAATTGGATGATCTCCGGAATGCGGCAAAATCGGTTGCCGAACGGCTTGAAACCGTTGAAGGATTGGTCGATGTCAGCAGCGGATCGGAGGACACAATGCCCGCGCTGCACATCACCGTCGACAAAGAAAAGGCGATTGCGCATAACCTCACAACCGCGCAGGTGTACATGGCGATCGTCTCCGAGCTGACCGATACCGTCACCGCCACGCAGGTTTCGACCGATACGACGTCGCTTTCGGCAACGATTCTTTCGGAGAACGGTGCAGCGGATCGTGACCGTCTGGAGGGGATGACGTTGACCGCGACCCTGCGGGATGGGACGACGGAAACCGTTCCGCTGTCCGAAATTGTTACGGTCACGGAGACCGAAACGCTCGCATCGATTGCGCGTTCCGAACAGCGTCGATACATTTCCGTGTCCGCAACGGTTGCGGACGGATACAACGTCACGCTCGTTTCGGCGGATGCGCGCCGCGCCATTTCGGAGCTTGAATTGCCGGCAGGCTGCCGAATCGAATATGCCGGCGAAAATGAAACGATTATGAACGCCATGCGAGACCTGCTTTGGATGCTGCTTCTCGGAATCCTGATCATCTATCTGATCATGGTCGCACAGTTCCAGTCGCTGATCAGCCCATTCATCGTCATTCTGACGGTGCCGCTCTCGTTTGCGGGCGGCTTCATCGGACTGTTGATCGCCGGATACGAGGTCAGCATCGTAGCGATGATCGGTATGATCATGCTGGTCGGTATCGTGGTCAACAACGGTATCGTGCTCGTGGACTGCGCGAACCGGCTCCGCGAGGAGGAAGGGCTTTCGAAGCGCGAAGCGGTCATCCGTGCGACGACGATGCGCATTCGTCCCGTTTTGATGACGGCATTGACAACGATTCTCGGCCTTTTGCCGCTTGCGATCGGGATCGGAACCGGCGCGGAAATCATTCAGCCGGTTGCGGTTGTATGCATCGGCGGGTTGACGTATGCGACGCTTATGACCGTATTCATCGTTCCGGTGCTGTATGATCTGCTCCGGCGCGATCAAAAACCGCAGCCTGCGTTGGAGACTTCGGAGCCGCCTGTACCGGAAGAATAAAAGAACACGCATCCGCGAGCAACTGCGGATGCGTATTTTTATCGAATTTCGTACAACGCGAAGCCTTCCATCCCATCCCGATCACACGGAGTGACGGAGGCAAGTCGGAGCCGTTCCATCAGATAGCGAAGGATCGTTCCGCCCTGCAGGATCACATTGTGCCGCTTGTTCAACAGCGGATGCGCTTTGCGCCGCTCGCCCATGGCATAGAGATCGGCAAGCAGTTCTTTTAGATTCTCCGGCGTGATCGCTGCGTTTTTGAGCGCCGCGCCGTCGAACTTCGTCTGTCCGAGCAGCAGCGCACCGAGCGTCGTGATCGTCCCGCCGACGCCGGTAATCGGCGCTTGGGCCGAAATGGCTTCCGTAAAAAACGTGTCGGCCCACGGGCGCAAAACGGCATACAGCTCTTCGGGTGATCCTTCCGGAATGCGATCTTTGAGCCGTACGCAGCCGATCGGCGCGCTGAACGCCGTGCTGCTTGTGACAATCTGAAAGCTGCCGCCGCCGATATCGATCAGCGTTCCGTTGCCGCCGGTTGCGCCCGAGTATGCCATGCGGCCCTCTTCCGCGCCAGAAAGCACGGTAACCGGAACGGCATCGCCGAGCAGCGAGAGAAACGCGTCGCGGTTGCTCGCTTCGCGCAGCGCGCTCGTCGCATAAGCATAGACCGGAATATGGTCCGCCTTTGCGCGTACGGCATAGGCAAGCACGGCATCGGCGGTACGGCGCATCGGTTCGGGCATAAGCGTTCTTTGTGCGTCCTGCCCTTCGGCAAGACGCGTCGTATTCAGCTCTTTCGATAACGAAAGCACACCCATTTCGGTGCGCTCAGCTTCCATATAGCGGACGGAATTGCTTCCGATATCAATTACGGCAATGCGGCTCACGGCGTCGTCCCCTTGGCAAGCGCATCGTCCTCGATCAATGTATCCTGCTTATAATGCCAACCATACTTCATCAGACCCTGCTGCACTTTGTATTCATCGGTTCGCATATAGTCGAGGTTGCGGCGCTCCTGTTCGTATTCAAACTTAATCTGCGCAAGCTCCTGCTGCTTTTGCGCAAGCTCCTCCTGCGCTTCATGGATGCGAATGCGCTGCGGAATAATCAGCGCAGCCAGGACAAGAACACAAACAAGCACGAGCAGCAGCAGAAAGCTCGGCTTGAGGCGGATTGTTCGAATCTTGACTTGTTTCGGTCGGTTCGTTTCCATGACGTCAGTATAACAGATTGTCTCCCATTTTGGAATCGGTTAATTGCGGATTTTTTGAAACTTTCGGGTTTCGTTCGTCGGCGCTTTCCAGACCAGCAGCGGAATCCGAAGGAATCGCCCCCAAAGCCGGATCGCATACGGATCCTGTACGGTGCGAAGGTACTCAGCGCGAATGCCGAAGAAATACCGGAACATCAATCGCTGCGGCGCGTAATAGACGTCGGTCGTATCGATCTCGATCGATCGACAGGCCCGTTCGAGCCGCTTTCTGGGAATGACGAACGTCGTAATGTGCCGCCGCTTACCGCGACCGATCGTCCATAGATACGCATTCAGATGATAGTGAAGCTCGAAGGACAGACACCGATCCGAAAACAGAAACGGCTTAGAAAATGCTTTCCGATAGAGCGCATTCAGCTCCGCGGCACACGCATCCGAAACGGCCCGGCTGCCGAACGTTTGCACAGCAGATTGCCAGCGCTGCGGCGCATCGGACAGCAGAATGCGAAATCCCTCTGCCTTCACATCGGTGGAGGGAAGGAGAAGATCGCGGATCGTTTCGGACAAAGTTGGCTCGTTCATATCGATATCGTACCACATCCGCGTCACGGATGCAACGCGATTTTCGTAAAATGCAAAAGAACAGCGAATCCTTGTTGAAATACAGGCGATTTCTTGCTATAATATTCTTCAATACTGCGTTTGGAGGATTTCATGGGACGCGAATTCGGTCAGGGCATACGGAGAATTGTGTTGGGAACGGCGGCTGCGCTGCTCCTGTTTGGATGCACTGCGCCGAAAGCGGCGGAAGTGACCATCTCACCGGTGCCGACGGAAGCCGTTACCGCCAAGCCTTTGGCAACCCCGGAACCGACCCAGGAGCCTACGGCGACGCCATCCCCGACGCCGACACCCGAGCCCACGCCGGAGCCGACTCCGGAGCCTGTTACGATCGAGATGCTCGATTCGGGCATGTTCGATTCGTACTTCGACGATGCTATGTTTATCGGCGATTCGCTGACGCGGACGTTTTCCAATTACGTGCGTCGCGTCCGTCAGACCGAGCCGGATTATCTCGGCAAAGCTCAGTTTATGGGAACGGTCTCGATGAGCGTGAAGAACGCGAGCGGAAACAAGGCCCATCCCGGCGCGATCACGTTTGAGTACCGCGGAAAAGCGGTTTCGATCACCGAAGGCATTCAGCAGATGGGCGCAAAAAAGGCGTTTATCATGCTCGGTCTCAACGATATCGATTCGCGGACATGGGAGAGCGTGGAAGGGTATTTTGTCACAATGATCGATGTCCTGCATGAGCAATGCCCCGAAACGGAAATCATCATTCAGGGGGTTTTGCCCGTAACGATCTGGCACTGCCGCCATGAGAACCTCGACATCACGCATTGGAACAGTTTCAATACGATCCTTGCCCGCATCTGTGAAGAACATGACGTCGTGTTTTTGAACTTTGCGGATCAGTTGATGGATGAAGAAGGCTATTTGCGACTCGAGCTTGCGAGCGACGCAGGTGTGCATCTGAATGAGGACGGTGAGGCTATCTGGGTACGCGCCGTGCGCGCGTATGCAGCGTCGCAGATGCGGCCGGACGCCGTGATCGAGTATCCGCCTTCGCCGGTGCCGGAAACAAAGGAGCCGCTTACGGAGCAGGGCGAAGCCACTGCGCCGTCGCCCGATGCGTAACCGGAACGGGCGCAGCCTGAAAGGAGATTTGTTATGAAAAAATGGATCATCATTTGTTGGAGCCTTCTGCTGCTTGTGGGCTGCACCGCTGCGCCGGTACCCGAGGTGCAGCTGGATCCGAGAGCGCAAGCAACGTCTGCGCCGACCGAGCCCGTGACCACGCCGGAGCTCGCCTTGGAAACGGCGGTTCCCGAGGAGACCGAAGCACCTTTGCCCGAGGAAACCGAAACACCTTTGCCCGAGGAGACCGAAACACCTTTGCCCGAGGAAACCGAAGTGCCTTCGGAAGCGACGCTTTCGGATCGCGTTGCGGCGGCATGGGAGGATGCCGGGTATCTTTCCGATCTGGTACAGTATAGCGACATGGACCTGTTGGACCTGTATGGAATCGACCTTACTGCATGCAAGAGCGGAATCGGGTTTGCCGACGCGGTGGGGTACACGAACGAAGCGCTT
>JAEEGL013847819.1_pt1 | contig 15212 bp, 10 predicted proteins | sample 9134231 | NCBI WGS metagenome assembly JAEEGL01 (sample SAMN16246548, study PRJNA631951) | gut metagenome | biome: gut microbiome; feature: rumen; material: fiber-attached | host: Bos | place: Iran: Karaj | collected 2018-10 | reverse complement strand
TTAAGAATTATGAAATAAGAATTGTGCTTTTTGAATATTTTTTTGTAACTTTGCAACTCAAAATTGCTTACTAATTAAAATAAACAGATATTATTTTGGATAAGAACACCATTACAGGATTTGTACTCATTGCAATAGTACTATTTGGCTTTACATGGTTCAACCAGCCTTCTGAGGAAGAGATGGAGGCTCAGCGTGTAAAGGATTCAATAGAAAATGTGGTAAGGAAAAAGGCTGAAGAGCAACAGAAGATAGCCGAGATACAGAAGAAGGCAGAGGCAGCCCGAAAGGCTACCGAAGATTCTACGGCTCTGTTTCATAATGCTATGACTGGTGCAGGGCAGAATATCGTTTTGAAGAACGACAAGCTCGAATTGACCCTGTCATCCAGAGGTGCCACAGTGCAGAAGGCAGTCATCAAGGGCTTTGAGGATAACGATGGCAATAAGGAGGTGACCCTTTTCGACAAGGCTACCCAGAAGCTCAACTTCACCTTCGTTGCCAAGGAGCAGAATATCTCTACCGAGGACCTCACCTTTACTCCTTCTGACGTAACAGCCAACACTGTCACATTTACAGCTGATGCTGGCGACGGCAAGAGTATCGTGATAAAGTATGCCTTGAGTAAGGACTACAAACTCGCTTGCTCTATTGTTGCCAATGGCATGGCTGGACTCTTTTCGCCTAATGCCTCTACCATAGACATCAACTGGCAGGATCTCTGTAAGCAGCAGGAGAAGGGCTTCACCTTCGAGAATCGCTACAGCACCCTCACTTACCACTTCAACGAGGGTGGCACTGATTACCTCAACGAGACCAGCGAGAAGAAGGATGAGACGGTTGACGAGCCTATCGACTGGGTAGCATTTAAGAACCAGTTCTTCTCAGCCGTGATGATAGCTAAGACTGGCTTCGGTACAGATGTCAAACTGACTTCTATCCCTCAGGAGAAGGGCACTGGTTACCTCAAGCAGTATGAGGCTAAGCTCAAGACCGACTTCGACCCTAAGGGTGCCACACCTACCGAATTGGAGTTCTATTTCGTTCCTAATGACTTCCGCTTGTTGCAGTCAGTAGAGGAGGAGAGTACCTTCGGCAAAGACCTCCAGCTTGAGCAGTTGGTTTACCTCGGCTGGCCTTTGTTCCGTTACATCAACCGTTGGTTCACGCTTTATGTGTTCGACTTCCTCCGCTCTATGGCTATTCCTATGGGCATCATCCTGATACTTATCACCCTGTTGCTCAAGGCTATCACATATCCTATGGTTAAGAAGAGCTACATGTCTTCTGCTAAGATGCGTGTTCTCCGTCCTAAACTCGAGGAGGCTACCAAGCATCTTGACAAACCTGAGGATGCCCTGCAGAAGCAGCAGGCTCAGATGCAGCTCTATGCCGAGTATGGCGTCAGTCCTTTGAGTGGCTGTCTGCCTATGCTCATCCAGATGCCTATCTGGATTGCCATGTTCAACTTCGTGCCTAACGCCATACAGCTGCGCCGTCAGTCATTCCTGTGGATTGACGACCTCTCCACCTATGACCCTATCATCTCATGGCAGGATAATCTGTGGCTCATCGGCGACCATATCTCTCTCACCTGTATCCTCTTCTGTGGTGCCAACCTGCTTTACTCTTGGTTCACCATGCAGCAGCAGAAGGACCAGATGGTGGGTGCTCAGGCTGAACAGATGAAGATGATGCGCTGGATGATGATGCTCATGCCGCTGATGTTCTTCTTCATGTTCAATGACTATTCTTCAGGTCTTAACTTCTACTATTTTGTTTCTCTCTTCTTCTCAGCCCTCATCATGTGGGTGCTCCGCAAGACTACCAACGACGAGAAACTCCTTGCCATTCTCGAGGCTAAGCGCGCCGAGAATAAGAAGAATCCTAAGAAGATGTCAGGCTTTGCCGCTCGTCTGCAGGCCATGCAGCAGCAACAGCAGGAGTTGCAGCGTCAGCGCGACGAACTTCGTAAGAAGAGGTTCGGAAAATAATTACTCTATAAACGATTAGTTCCGTTTACCGTTATACCATAACGGTCTCCCTTAATATAAACGGATATTAGTAATAACCTGAGTTCCGATTTTGTTGTTCAATGTGGCAGCAAGGTCGGAGCTTTTCATTTGCAGGTCAGCTCTTATGGCAGGTGATGCAATCTTCACCCATAGTGTCTGGTTGCGTATGTCTTTCTGTTCTGTGTTTTCTATGATGTATTCAGCCAGTTTCTGGTCGTATATTTCTCTTATCACCTCATCCCATGCGTTCACCAGACGCCTCTGCATCAGTGGTGTCTCTAATCCTTGATTGCGCAACACACTTCGCATCACGGTTCCTATATCTATGGGATGCTGTTTAAACAATTATCAATTATCAATTATCAATTATCAATTATCAATAAAACTCCCCTCCCTCCACATGGAATATTTTATATTCCGCGTCAGAGTGTGAGAGTATCTGGTCCAGGTGGTCGCGGTTGGTATCGGTAATGAATATCTGACCGTAGGTGTCGCTCGATACCAGTTCCACAATGCTCTTCACTCTCAGGGCATCGAGTTTGTCGAATATGTCGTCGAGCAGCAGCAGTGGGGTAGTGGCGTTGGTCGTTTTGCTCAGGAAGTCAAACTGTGCCAGTTTCAGCGATATGACGTATGTCTTGTTCTGTCCCTGACTGCCTTCGCGCTTCATGGGGTAGCCGTCAATCATCATCTCCAGGTCGTCGCGGTGTATGCCGTGCAGGGAGTAACCCACGGCGCGGTCCTTCATCCTGTCGCGCCTTATCACGTCCAGCAGCGGACCTCTCTGGCAGTGTGATATGTATCTCAGTGTCACCTCCTCTTTGTTTCCGCTTATGCTTTGATACACACGGTTAAATACGGGTATGAACTGTTCCACGAATTTGTTTCGTTGCTCATAGATATATTCGCCTTCCCTTGCCATTTCCTCCTCCCACAGGTCCATCAGAGTGGGGTCGGGCTCCACGTCTTCTATCTTCAGCAAGGCGTTGCGTTGTTGCAGAGCTTTGTTGTATCTGTTGAGCGCGTTGATGTAGCTGTTGTCGTATTGCGAGATTACTATGTCGAGCAGTTTTCTGCGCTCCTCGCTGCCTCCTGAAATCAGCGTTGCGTCGTCAGGCGACACGATGATAAGTGGCACAATGCCAATGTGTTCCGACAGTCGCTTATAGTTTTTCTTGTTGCGCTTAAATTGCTTCTTCGAGCCCCTCTTCATACTAGCGAATATCTCCTCCGTGGTCTCTCCGTCGTCATGCAGATACTCTCCCTGTATCATGAAGAATTCGGTATCGTGTTTCATCAGCAGCGAGTCCACGTTCGAGAACATGGAGTGACAGAACGACAGGTAATACACCGCATCGAGCAGGTTGGTCTTACCCTCGCCGTTATTACCTATGAAGCAGTTGAATTTCTTTGAGAAGTCCAACTTCGCCTCACTGATGTTCTTGTAGTTTAATATGGAAATATTCTTCAGTATCATGAACTCTTGAACTCTTTGAACTAGCGCAGCGCCTTGAACCAGCGCAAAGCGCGTCTTGAACTGTGAACTAAAGCAAGTCCGGTCTCCGCTCCTGCGTTCTCTTCAGCGACTGCTCCATTTCCCATTCCTTTATCTTAGCCTCGTGGCCAGAGAGCAGCACCTCGGGTATGCCCCATGTCTCCTCTGGATTGCTTATGGGGTGGTATTGTGCAGGTCGGGTATATACTGGTGGTTCCAGCAGGTTGTCTTGGAATGAGTCTGAGAGGGCACTCTCCACGTCACCTATCACTCCTGGTATCACCCTCACTATGCTGTCTGCCATCACCGCTGCTGCCAGTTCGCCGCCTGTCAGCACGTAGTCGCCTATGCTTATCTCCCTCGTCACCAGGTGTTCCCTTATGCGGTAGTCTATGCCTTTGTAGTGTCCGCATATTATGATGAGGTTCTCCTTCAGCGACAGCTCGTTGGCTATTCCCTGGTTGAAGGTCTCGCCGTCGGGTGCCGTAAAGATTATCTCGTCATAGTCGCGCTCTGCCTTCAGCGCACTGATGCATGCATCCAGTGGCTGACATTGTATCAGCATACCTGCCGCCCCGCCGTAGGGGTAGTCGTCCACGCGCTTCCATTTGTCTGCCGTGTAGTCTCTCAGGTTGTGCACGTATATCTCCGCCAGTCCCTTCTTCTGCGCACGGGCCAGTATCGACTCGTTCACAAAGCCCGTAAGCATTTCGGGCAGCACTGTTATGATGTCTATTCTCATTATGGTGTAATTTTGTTGCAAAGGTAATAAAAATAGTTCATAATTCATTCTTTCCCCCTCATAAATTTAAAAACGCACCATCCTTGCCTTGTCTATATTACACTTTTTTTGTAACTTTGCCTCTGTTATGACTGAAACCGAACGTATAATCCAGTTGCGCCAGCAGCTACATGAGCATAATCATCGTTATTATGTGCTCAATAAGCCTGTCATCTCCGATCAGGAGTTTGATTTCCTCATGCACGAGCTTCAAGACCTTGAGGCTCGCCACCCTGAGCTTTACGATGCCAACTCGCCCTCCGTGCGTGTGGGTAGCGATATAACTAAGGAGTTCCGTCAGGTCACCCACCGCTATCCTATGCTCTCTCTTGCCAACACCTACAACGAGCAGGACATAGAGGAGTGGTATAATCAGGTGAAGCGCGGACTTGAGGGCGAAGACTTCGAGATTTGTTGTGAGATGAAGTACGACGGTCTCTCTATCTCACTTACATACGAGCAGGGACGCCTCGTCAGGGCTGTCACTCGCGGCGACGGCACCCATGGCGACGATGTCACCGCTAATGTCCGTCAGATTCGCAGCATTCCACTCGTACTTCAGCCTGGGCTTGGCTATCCTGACTCCTTCGAGATTCGTGGTGAGATACTCATGCCTTGGCAGTCCTTCAACCGTCTTAACGAGGAACGTGAAGACATCGGCGAACAGCCCTTTGCCAATCCTCGCAATGCTGCCTCTGGCACTCTCAAGAGTCAGGACTCTCGTGTGGTGGCTGAGCGCGGACTTGATGCCTACCTCTATTATCTTCTTGGCGACCAGGTGCATTCCGAGGGTCATTTCGAGGCTCTCGAAACGGCGCGCTCGTGGGGCTTCAAGATTTCTGAGGGCATGCGTAAGGTCAAGACCCTGCAGGAGATTTACGACTTCATCAACTATTGGGATGCCGAGCGCAAGAACCTGCCCGTTGCCACTGACGGCATAGTGCTCAAGGTCAACTCCACCCGCCAGCAGCGTTCGCTGGGCATGACGGCTAAGAGTCCGCGTTGGGCTATAGCCTATAAATACAAGGCTGAGCGCGTATGCACCAAGTTGCTCGAGGTCACCTATCAGGTGGGCCGCACGGGTGCCATCACCCCTGTGGCTAATATGGAGACGGTGCAGCTGGCTGGCACTAAGGTGCGCCGTGCCACGCTTAACAACGAAGACTTCATCCGTTCCTTCAATCTTCATGAGGGCGACTATGTCTATGTGGAGAAGGGGGGCGAGATTATCCCTAAGATAGTGGGTGTCGATGAGAGCCGTCGAGAGCCAGGGGCAAAGCCTGTGCAGTTTATCACTCATTGTCCTGAGTGCGGGGCTGAGTTGCGCCACATCGAGGGCGAGGCAGCCCATTACTGTCCTAACGACACTGGCTGTCCTCCGCAAATCAAGGGTCGCATAGAGCATTTCATCGCTCGTCGTGCCATGAACATCGACTCCCTCGGTCCTGAAACCGTTGACGCTTTCTATGAGCGCGGACTCATAGAGAACATTGCCGACCTATACACCCTCACCGCTCCGCAGCTCAACTACGAGGGCAATAGAGAGAAGTCTGCTCGTAAGGCTGTTGAGGCTATCGAGGCATCTAAGCAGGTGCCCTTCGAGCGTGTGGTCTTTGCCCTCGGCATTCGTATGGTAGGCGAGACCACTGCAAAGCTCCTTGCGCGTCATTTCAAGAATATCGATGCCCTGCGCCATGCCACCGTCGAGCAACTCATGGAGGTCGATGGAGTGGGCGAGATAATCGCCGTCAATGTGGTGGAATACTTCCGCAACGAGAAGAACCGTGCCATCGTCGACCGCCTCATATCCTATGGTCTGCAGATGTCCCTCAGCGAGGCTCAGCAGCAGTCGCTCGGCACCGAACTCGAGGGCATGTCCATCGTCATCAGCGGTGTCTTCTCCCATCACAGCCGCGACGAATACAAGCTTCTCATCGAGCAGCACGGAGGCAAGAACATCGGCTCTATCAGTGCCAAGACCTCCTTCATCCTCGCTGGCGACAATATGGGACCTGCCAAACTGCAGAAGGCTGAGAAACTCGGCATTCGCATCGTCTCTGAGGATGAGTTCCTGGAGATGATTAACTCAAACGAAACGGAGCAGGGCTCAGGCGAGCAGAGCTCGGAACCCGTTCCCGTTAACGTTCCCGTTCCGTCCTCCAAGGAGGAAGGAAATACCCCCATCCAGCTCTCCCTATTTTGATGGAATATCTTAGCCACTGTTCGCCTTGCGTTAGCGAGGCGGGGGTGTTCAACCCCGAGCACGACATAGTCCTTGCCCTTGATGCAGGGGCGGGTTTCACCCCTCCTAAGGCGGCGCGCCGCTTGCGTCAGGACCTCAGTCACCTGCCTTCCCTCTGGGGCGCAAGTGAGGAGCCCAGCGTGTGGGGATGGGATGCCGCCGTGGTGGCTGAACTGCTCAAGAGAGGAGTGCCGCGAGACAGGATGCCCTCTGACGAGCAACTCCGTGAGATTCGCCGCCTCTCCAACCGCAGTCTGGCAGTCGAGATGCTCAGCCGTCTCAGAACCCTCCCAGGTACCATCGGCACCTCCGCAGTGTGCCACACTCGTGACGATGTGGAGCAGTTTGCCCGTGAGCATGGCAGCACCATCATCAAGGCACCCTGGAGCTCCAGCGGCAGAGGGGTCAAGCGGTTTACAGAGCATAGCGCACAGTTTATTGACAGCACCATAGCCAAGCAGGGCTCTATCATCGCCGAGGCTGAATGCCAAAGGGTCATGGATTTCGCCCTCGAATACGAGGCAACACCTGAGGGTAGGGTAGACTATCGCGGACTGTCGCTCTTCACCACCGTCAACGGTGCCTACAAGGGCAACCTCCTCCTGCCTGAAGAGGAAAAACTTGCCATCCTTGCTGAGCATGTTGATATCGAGCTCCTGCGCCAGGTTTCTCTGCTCATCAAGCAGTTCCTCGCCCCGCGCCTCAAAGGCATCTACTCTGGTTCCCTCGGCGTCGATATGATGGTATGCCAACCACTTGAACCAGCGAGCACCAGCGAGCGTTTGAATCCCTGCATCGAGATCAACCTCCGCCGCACCATGGGGCATGTAGCCCTCGCCCTCACAGCCCAGGGCAATCGCGGCACCATGTCGGTATTATATAATAAAGAACGCGACAAGTACGAACTTATCTATCCTTAGCCACCGTTCGCCTCGCGTTAGCGAGGGGGCTCTTTTCTTTAAAATAACAACCACAAAATACAACCAACAACAATGAAAAAATCCTTCTTACTCCTTGCCTCGCTCGCCCTGTCAGTGGCTGCGATGGCGCAAAGCGGCTACAAGTCGCAGGTGTGGTCACCCGATAATGGCGACGGCACATTCACCAACCCCGTAATCAATGCCGACTACTCCGACCCCGATGTGTGCGTCGGCGCCAGCGGCGAGGACTTCTACCTTACCGCTTCCTCTTTCTCCCATGTGCCAGGACTGCCCATCCTTCATTCCAAGGACCTCGTCAACTGGCAGATAGTCAACCACGCTATCAAGGCACTGCCGCCTTACGACCGCTATAACGTGCCACAGCACGGCAACGGTGTCTGGGCGCCAAGCATACGCTATAACCAGAACAATCAGCTTTATTACATCTATTGGGGCGACCCCGACCTCGGCGTGTTCGTCACCACGGCTAAAGACCCTGAGGGCACTTGGACCGAACCTAAGTGTATCATCTCTGGCAAGGGTATGATAGACACCTGTCCGCTGTGGGATGAGGATGGCCGCTGCTACCTCGTCAACGGTTGGGCTAACAGCCGCTGCCAGTTCAACTCCGTGCTCACCGTGCGCGAGATGACCCCCGACGGCATGCAGGCTATCAGCGACCCCGTCATCGTGTTCGATGGCAACGGCACCAACGACCGCACCTCCGAGGGACCTAAGTTCTATAAGCGCGACGGCTGGTACTGGATTATGAACCCTGCTGGCGGGGTGCCCATAGGCCATCAGCTCGCTATGCGCAGCCGTTCACCTTTCGGACCTTACGAGAGCAAGACCGTCCTCGCTCAGGGCGACACCAACATCAACGGTCCTCACCAGGGCGGTTGGGTGCACCTCAAGAGCGGCGAAGACTGGTTCCTCCATTTCCAGGACAAAGAGGCTTACGGTCGCGTAGTGTGGCTCGAACCCGTCAAGTGGGTCGATGGCTGGCCTACCATGGGCGAGAAAGTAGGCAAGGTCAAGGCTTACGGCAAACTCGAGAAATACAGTGGACAGCCAGTGCTTACCTACAAGAAGCCAAAAGTTAACGTTCCCGTTAACGTTCCCGTTAATCCTGTCGAGAGTGATGAGTTCAACACCACCGTGTTAGGCAAGCAGTGGCAGTGGAACGCAAACTACGACCAGACCTACGGCATGCCAACCCCTTACGGCTACTATCGTGTGTTCTGTCATCGTCAGTCAGCCGATTATAAGAATATGTGGGAGGCAGGCAACCTGCTCCTGCAGAAGACCCCAGCCGACAACTTCACCGCTACCGCCAAGGTCGAGGTGACAGCCAAGGACGAAGACCAGTATGGCGGCATCACCGTCTTCGGCATGGATTATTCAGCCCTCGTGCTGCGCAGGGTGGGCGATGAGTTCCAGCTTCAGCAGATAACCTGTAAGAAAGCCGACAAGGGCGGAGCAGAGGACGTCAAGGTGCTCAAGACCTTCAAGCCTTCCGCAGCCGATAAGGTTGACTATCAGCCAGCCCTCCACCGCCAGATGTATCTGCGCCTCAGCGTCAAGTATATAGGAGGCAAAAACTCCGACGGCACCAACAAGCATGAGGCACACGTGCAGTTCGCTTACTCCGAGGACGGCAAGAAGTTCCACGACTGCGGCGATGTCTTCACCATGCGTCAGGGCAAATGGGTAGGCGCCAAGGTAGGCATCCTCGCTGCCGAGAAGGCAGGCAAGAAAGTCCGCGGCTGGGTCGATGTCGATTGGTTCCGCATCACGAAGTGATTTATAAAAATATGAAGAGTCAACAAAAAAGCACTGCAAGATAGCTTGTGGTGCTTTTTCATTACTTTCCTTATTTTCCAAATTCTTTTTGGAATACGACGCCGATGCCCTGTGTGTTGAGGGCATTGCGTGTGAAGTAGCGGTCGTTGCTCTGGTTATATACTTTGAGGGAGATGGTGCCGTTTTTGGTGAGCAGATACTGCACGGAGAAGTCGCCTATGAAGCTGTGGGAGTTTTTATTGATGTTGTCGCGATAGCCGAACTGTCCGTTGAAGATGAGGCGGTTGTTGAAGAGTCTGCCGCTGAGCAGTCCTTCGTACTCGGCATTGCTGAAGCCCTCGTTGCCTGGTGCGATGTTGGCCCCGAAGGAGAGGGAGTTGCCTGCTCCGAGTATGTTGCCCATGACGCTACTCATAGCATTATTGAATTGCTGGGAGAGTGTGCCGCTGAGGAAGCTCTGCACGGCGAGGGAACCCTGACTGACGTTGCGCTCGTCGGCTGTGGTGCTGCCTGCGGTGGCGTTGCTGGGGGCATAGAAGCGTCCGATGGCAAGGAGATAGAGCACCTGCTGGTTCATCTCTTCCTGGGAATTGATGATGGAGTTGACCATCTGGCGTGCATCGGTGGAGAGCGACGGCAGGTTGAGGTCGAAGGTGACGGAGGGCTTGCCTGGTGTGCCTGAGATGTTCATGATGCAGTTGACGGGTACGTTGTTGGAGGTGAAGGCACTGCCGATGTTGAGGTCTGCGAGTGGCACGCTGTTGAGGGCATAGACAGCCTTCATATTGAGCGCGGCATCGTAAGGGTCGCCACCGAAGGTTATGGTGCCTCCCTGCTGGAAGGTGAAGTCGCGACGCAGCAGGTTCTGTATGGTCATCTTATACTTGCCGTGGCTGACGGTGTAGTTGCCGAAGATGTCGAGCGAACCTTTGTTGTAATATTTGACCTGCAGGTCGCCGTTGCCAAAGAGATCGACGAAGTCGCCCGTGGTCTGGTCCATGATAAGATGCAGACGGGCATCGGGGTTGGCATGTATGTTGAAGTCGAAGCGTATGTTGGTGCGGTCGTTGCCTGCATCGAGCAGCGAGATGGAGTGCTTGTCGCCGGTGGTGTCGTCATGGGTGAGCAGACTGTCGCGGTGAGCGCTGCGCCATGTTATGATTTCGCCTGAGCGTATGGCATCGGGTGATGAGGCATTATAGGTGAGGTATGTGCCAGCGAGTGGCAGTGCATCGGCTGTTATCATGAGTTCGTTGCCCTTGCCGTGTATGCTTATGTCGCCGTTGATGGTGGCTCTGCCGCAGAAGGTCTCTTCGTCGCGCAGTGTTGGTATGTCGTAGGCAAGGAAGCGCGATGTGCTTGCCCATAGGTCATAGGACATCTGGGTGAGGTGACGGTGGTGTATGGCACCTGTGAGCGTGGCGCTGTTGCCTGAGGGGTCGTAGAGCGTGAGGTCGTGGAACTGTATGTCGTCAGGAATGAAGGTAATGCTGTCGCCTGGCAGTGTGTAGCGGCAGTTGGTGGGCTTGAGTGTGAAGGAGCCTGAGGCATAGAGCTTGCCCTGAAGGTTGATGTTGCTGAACGGACCGAAGAGTAGCACGTTGCCTGTGCCGCGGAGGTTGGTGTCGCCCATGAACGAGCCGCAGAAGGACTCCATAAATTCGAGGCGCGAGTCTTGAGCGCGTATGTCGAGGAATATCTCGCCTGGCGATGGTATGACATAGCCGTTGAGCAGGGTCTGGGCATAAGCCTCGCGGTCGTCGCAGATGCCGTCGATGAGTATCTTGCCGCTCTCCTTGGTGTAAGAGGCGTCGAGGGTCATATTGCCGAGGTTGCCCTGCTCAAATAGGAATCGGCGCACGTAGAGGTGGGCATTTGCCACCATATTGCCGAGTATGGCGCTTGCCACTATGCGCCCTGATGCCCTGCCGTCGAACTCTACGGAATGGAAATTGACCAAGTTGAGTATATAGCTGATGTTGGCATTGCTGAGTTCGGCTACGAGGGAGTCAGCGGGATTGGGCGACACGGTGCCGTTGAGCGAAACGTGCTGCACATCGTTGCCCACATAGAAATGGCTGACATTGACTATGCCGTCTTCATAACGTATCTCCTTGGACTGTATGGTCCAGAGGCTGTCGCCCACCTCAAAGTTAGACGGGGGCATGGCTATGCTGAGGGCGGTTTTGCCCTTGGGGGTGTTATAGAAACGGGTGTCGGCGGTTATCTTGCCCCTGAAGATGCGCTTGCGCTTGTTGTCCCACGCAAAGGTGGAGGTGAGCTCGTTGTCGCGACCTATGAGGTTAAGCCCCAGACTCATGGGTATGCCGTCCTTCATATACACGGAAACGAGGTCGGTGTGGAGCGTGTTGTCGGGTGTGAAGAAGTGCATCGTGGCATTATGCAGCTGATGGCCGCCAACCTCGATGGAAGGAGTGAAGATGTTGAGGTCAGCAGAGTTGCTGGGGGCATTGAGATAGCCGTCGATGGTTATCTCATCGCTAAACTCAAGGGGCATGGAGGCGAGCGACTTGAGGAAGGTGAGGTCCTTGATGCGTGTGCTGATGACGAAATTGTCAGTGGTGGGTCGTGTCTTAGGCAGTCCAGGCACAGAGGGCAGCCGCGAGGCTATGATATTGATGAAGCTCTGTGGCAGGGTGGTGACGTTGATGTTGCCCTTGAGCGACATGTCGGCGATGTTGGAGGTGAGGTCAACGGTGGAAGGCGTGACGCTGAGGTGGGCATTGATGGGGGTGTCGCCAAATATGTTGGTAAGGTGCAGTTGCTTAGGCGAGAAATTGCGCACGTCTATGTCGGCATTGATAATCTTGGTGGTTGCTATGTTGGCTGTGCCCTTAGCCTGTATGCTGGCGTTGGGGTCGTTGGCATTGAGGGTGCCTGAGACGATGTTGCCAGTGAGTCTGCCGTCAACATACACGTTGCGATAGGTATAATGATTGTAGGTAAACTCCTTGACTGTGCCCTTGAGCATGGTGTTATGACGTATGTTGCCAATGTCGCTGGTCTTGACGTTGAGGTCGCAACTGAGCGTGCCTATATTCTGCTGTGCCGTAATCTGGGCAAGGTCAAGATGAGGGGTGACAACATGTGCCGTGAGAGCCCTGTTGTTATAGTCACCCGTTACGCTCACCTGTCCAGCCCTGGATGTTCTGATGCTTGCCTTGCCGCTGATGTGGCTGGAATTCAGCAGGTGTACATCGGCATCGGCATTGATGCTGCCAAGGCGCATCACCTGGGCAGGAATGGGGAGTCCGTTGTCGCGCAGTGCCGCTAAAGTGCTCTCTGATGCGCGGAGGTTGTGGATATGGATGTCAGCGTGAGGATTGTTGAGAATGTCATAGAGGGTGGCATCAGCATTAATCGAAATATCGTTATGTCCAGTGCTGATGTTGACTGCAGCCTTGCCCTGGCGCTCTGTTCCCTTGGCTGAAAGGTCGAGGGTGAGGGGCGAGTTGAAGGCTATCTTCTTGGGATAGAACCAGGCAAAGTCAGAGGGTGTGACCCTGCCCGTGAGGTTGAGGTCGTAGAGGGCGGTGAGGAGTCTGGAGTCGGCAGCCTGAGTGTAGATGAAGGTGGACTGTGGCGAGCGCAACTCAGAGTGGGGCAGCAGCAGTTGGAAATCGCGCAGCTGAAGCCTGCCCTTGGTGGCTGACAGTCCTAATGCCAGGTTCTTGACATGGAAGGTGCTGTTGCCCTTGCCTGCCACAAAACTCATTCGCTTGACGTCAACATGGAGTGAGTCGTCGGTAAGGCGGTTGAGCCTGATGTTGGTGGACAGTTCGGCAACATTCACATGGTAAGGCGAGAAGCCGTGAGACTGGGGCATGTCAAGCCTGTCATAGGTCACTTCGCCATGGCGTATGATGAATGATGTGATATGCAGGTCGAGAGGGGTGTGGCTGAGGGTGTCTTTGCTCTGCAGGGAGTCGATAACAAACTGACAGTTGAGGGGCGACTGGGCATCACGCTGTGTGAGGTGAGCCCTCATGCCAAAGAGCTGGGCTGAGGACAGACGAATCTTGCCGTCGAGGAGTGGCAGAATGCCAACAGAAACCGCAACACGACCCACGCGAAGCATGTCTCTGCCTTGTTGGTCAGCCACCTGCAGTTCATCGACGATGATGCGCGACGGCAGTTGCAGGTCTATACGCCCAACGCTTACCTCAGTGCCCAAGGTCTCAGCCAGCAGGGTGCTTACCTTCTCGCCAAGGAAGGTCTGTACTACTGGTATGCGAGGCAGCATGAAGGTGAGGAGCCACAGCAACACTACGGCTCCCAACACAAAGCGTATTATGGACCTAATTGTCTGCACTGAATATGCTGCTGCCTACTCTTACATGGTTAGAGCCGCACTCCTGAGCTATGAGATAGTCGCCACTCATGCCGTAAGAACGGATGCGGAAAGCCTCGCTGTCAGCAAAGTAACGCTGGCGGATGAGGTCGAAAAGTTCTTTAGCCTTTAGGAATTCAGAGCGTATCTGAGCCTCATCGTCGGTGTTGCTCGCCATCATCATGATACCGCAGATGCGCACATGAGAAAGCTCACGCCATTCGCCCTCGTCGAGAAGGGCAAGACAGTCATCGGGCAGCATGCCGCTCTTCGACTCCTCCTGAGCCAGATGGAGCTCAAGGAGCACGTCGATAGTGCGTGAGTGCTTAGCCGCCTGCTTCTCAATCTCTTTCATGAGCTTTATGGAGTCAACAGTCTCAATCATAGAGATATACGGAGCGATGTATTTCACCTTGTTGGTCTGCATGTGACCAATAAAGTGCCACTCGATGTCCTTAGGCAGGGCATCGTATTTGAGGCGCAGTTCCTGCTCACGACTCTCACCAAAGACGCGCTGTCCAGCCTCGTAAGCCTCGCGAACGTCGTCGATGGTGTGGTACTTGCTTACGGCAACGAGTTCTACGTTACTGAGCAGGTTGCTCCTTACTTTCTGTAGATTTGATTTGATGCTCATAAACGTCTAAAATAGAAGTTTCGGTGATTGAGGCGATTTTCCAGTCCTGCATACCAGTGTTCATCACCTCTTCAATGTTCTTGACGGCATTCTGCAGGGTGTTGCTCTGCACCAGGTAGTTGACGCCAGAGAGTTTCTCCTTGCCAGTCTTCTCATCGATGATGATAAACTGCACCTTAGCCCTGTACCACTTGTCGTCGGCAGGGTTGTCAGAGAAGAATATCTCGCCGTAAGGTGCCTTCTTGATGTCGGTCACATCAAACTCGCCAGTGGAGTAGTGGCTTGCCTCCTCGGTGATAGCCTCCTCAGCCTCGGTGAATGAGAGGGCATCGACAACGTAGAGCTCAGGCACCTTCTTCTGGGAGCCGTCCTCCATCATCTTGTCGTATTTTACTTTTGTTTCAAACCATTCTGCTGTTCTTGATCTCATAGTTATTATTATTTGTTAGTTATTTTTTTGTTTAAACCGTTATGATATAACGGTATACTGGACGGGACTCGCAACAGTTCAAAGGGCGATAAAGTTCTCGATAATCTTCCTTCCCTCAGGGGTGAGCACACTCTCGGGGTGAAACTGTATGCCGTGGATGTCATACTCCTTGTGGCGGAGAGCCATGATCTGACCCTCGTCGCTCTCGGCGGTTATCTCGAGGCAAGAGGGCAGGCCGTCCTTGCTGACCACCCAAGAGTGGTAGCGTCCCATGGTGATGCGCTGGGGCAGACCAGCGAAGATGGGGTCGTTGCCAAACTGAGTGCCCTCAGTGGCTACGCCGTGAAAGACCTCAGAGAGGTTGGTGAGCTGAGCACCGAAGCATTCGCCTATAGCCTGATGGCCGAGGCAGACGCCAAGCATGGGTTTCTTGCCTGCATAGGTACGGATGACATCGAGCAACAGTCCTGCCTCACTCGGTATGCCAGGACCAGGCGAGAGGATAATCTTATCGTAAGCCTCCAGCTCAGGGAGCGCAAAC
>JAEEGL013466910.1_pt1 | contig 15212 bp, 14 predicted proteins | sample 9134231 | NCBI WGS metagenome assembly JAEEGL01 (sample SAMN16246548, study PRJNA631951) | gut metagenome | biome: gut microbiome; feature: rumen; material: fiber-attached | host: Bos | place: Iran: Karaj | collected 2018-10 | reverse complement strand
GTTGAAGAAAAATGTGAAAAATGCGGCGGGCAAATGGTTCTGAAAACTGGGCCATATGGTAAATATCTGGAGTGTACAGAGTGTAGTTCTCGTAAAAGATATATTCGCTCAACAGGTGTTAAATGCCCGAAATGTGGTCAGGGAGAAATTGTTGAAAAGAAATCCAAATCGGGCAAAATTTTCTATGGCTGTAACAAATATCCCGACTGCGACTTTGCTCTGTGGGATGAACCGACAGGTGAACATTGTCCTGATTGTGGAGAACTTTTGGTTAAGAGAACCAACAAAAGTGGTACTGTAGAGACGTGTTCAAACAGGAAATGTTCATATAAAAAGGTAATTGAGCAGCCGCCAATTGAATCTGAAGAATAGGCTAACCCAAAACTAAATCGCCATTTTTCTTAATATGTTCAATTAATCCGCCATCATTTAGGAGCTGTATCATTACATCAGGCAATGGTTCTATCATAGTTGTTGTTCCTTTTGTAAGATTTTTTAAAATACCTTCTTTGATATCCAGATCCAATTCATCTCCCGCATCAATACCGTCTGTATCGCACTCAATCGCTAAAAGTCCGATGTTAATTGCATTTCTGTAAAAAATCCTTGCAAAAGATTTTGCAATAACAGCACCAACTCCGGCAATTTTTATAATCTGAGGAGCATGCTCTCTGGAAGAACCAAGTCCGAAATTATTTCCCGCAACAACGAAATCGCCTTTTTTCATCTCCTTAGCAAAATTCTCGTCTGCATCTTCAAGTACGTGTTTTGCGAACTCCTGCAAATCCGAACGTAAGTGGAATAATCTCCCCGGTGCAATGTGGTCTGTTGAAATATTATCTCCAAATTTAAAAGCTTTACCTCTCATTATCACCCCTAGCTTCTCAATTGTACCGGCATGACAAGATAAATATAATCTTCATCTGAGCATGGTGCAAAAACGGTAGCCGAAAGCGCTGAATTTAGCTTAATTGCAATTTCTTCAGATTCAACAATCTTTAAAAATTCCAAAATAAATTTGTAATTAAACGCTATTGCTAAGGCTTCCCCAGAGTATTTAATATCAATTATATCCTGCGAATTACCGGCATCAGGGGAATCACCGGATAATTTTAACTGATTATCTTCAAACTCAAATTTAACTATGCTGTTCTTTTCATTAACCATTATTGACACTCTTTCCAGAGCAGAAATCAAATTAAACTTATCAACAACAGCTTCCTTTGGGAATGTTTGAGGTATAAGTTGATTATATTTTGGGAATTGTCCCTGCATAAGCCTTGTAATTATTTTTGTTTTATCTATAGTAATTACAATCTTTTTTACTTCTTTGCAGATTTTAACTGTTTCTGATTCAACCAACAGAGCGATTTTAGATAATTCAGCCAAAACTTTAGATGATAAAAGCATTTCAAAAGTTTTTTCGCTATCAGTTGAATTATTTTTTACGACCTCCCTTACCCTTGCGAGTCTGTTTCCATCCGTTGCAGCCATTTCCAGTATATTTTTATTAACTTCACAAACTACACCTGATAGCAAAGTATTAGTTTCATATCCTGCCGCTGCTGATACTACTTGTCTAATTGCTTTTATAAAAGGTCTATTCTCAATCTCAATCGAATCCTCTTCAGAAATATTTTCTTCAACTTGAGGAAACTCATTTGCAGAAATACCTATAATATCAAACTTTGATTTCTTACAAGTAACGGTTGCAACCGTTCCATTTAGTTCGATTTTTACGAGCTCATCTTGAAGTCGTGATATGATGTCACCCAATTTCTTTGCGGGCAATGTAAATTTTCCTTCTTCTTCAACTTGGGCATTAATTATTGTTGTAATTGAAAGATCAAAATCAGTAGCAGTTAATTTTACCTGATTGTTGGGTATTGTTTCAATAAGCACATTAGCTAAAACCGGCTGCAAACCTTTTATTACGGTAGCTCTTTCAACAATTCTTATTCCATTTAATAAATCTTCTTTTGCGGCAACAAACTTCATATAAATACCCCTTAAAATATTAAATTACTCAATCATTTTAGTATAAAAAGTACTGTCTGACAAGAAAAAATTTGCTGTTGACAATGTGAAAAGGATAATTAAAAACAAAGTGTAAATTTTTGTAACAATATTTAAGAAAATCCTAAAGTTTTAAAAAAAAATGCCGATATATAAGATGTAAGCCAAGGGCTAATGAAACACACAGGAAAGGATTAGAATATGCGTATCGAAAATGAAATGCTGACAAGATTTAACAAAACGCAAGGGGTAGATGGCATGAGCGAAATTAATATCTCAAAGGAGCTTGATTTCTTCTTTGACAATGTTATGGATACAGTTGTTGATTTCTTCCAAGAAAGGGAAGAATTGAAAGTATAAAACAAGATTCAAAAGTAACAAATACCCTAAAAGGGCGGGACCGGTCTAAACAACCGTCCCGCCCTTTTATTTTTTTGTTTTAAGTTTTTTATTCCTCAACCGGAAAAGCTTTATAATCGATTAATTGGTAAAAGGGTGCATATTCGTATAATCTTACTTTTTCACCTTTTTCGTTATATTCTTCAATTATCCAGGGCTCACCTGTTCCGGGATAATTGTCAGTGTGCTTTCTTAAGATACCATTTATGTATTCATCTTCTGTAACAATAATGCCATCGCTTGTATATTCTGTTTTTTTTGTGATGACGTTATCATAAAAATTTTTAACATAATGAGGTTTTCCACTTGAATAAAATTCTATAACAACCATGTCTTTCGGGTCTTTAAAAAATCTTAGCGTATCAGGTTCCGGGACTCTCGGTATTGTATCATTGTCAATATGCTGTGGAGTATGTGTTACTGGAGGAATGGTTCTTTGCGAAAATGCCAAACTGTCTCCTACCGGAGGCGTATTATTATTTGCAAAAAATGCGACATTCGTTGATTTGTTTTGTGTTGACGAAGGCTTTGACTTATCTGTATTGAATAATTCCAAAAATTTTAGATTTGTATTGACTTGTAACATAAATGATTTCCCTTTATTTATAAATATCCCTTATCTATATTAAGTTTTTTTATACGAAAAAATTGTTCCAAGTTACTTGATTCGTGTTTTATAATCTAGGTAAAATCCAGTAGCAATAACAATTCTACCTATTGTAAAATTTTGTTAAATTATAGATAATGGCCATATTAATTTTGCTTTTATACGATATTAAGATTATGTAAGGAAATCCTGTTTTCGAATATTTTTAGTCTATAATGTTTACAATGAAAATTAGATAGGAGAACGCATAATGCAGTTGGTTGATGAAATTCTTTGCAAACTTGAAACAGCAGATAATATAACCAAAAATAATCTTGAAAATATGCTTGTTGCACAAGGGCGGGCTGTTGTTCCTGATTTGGTTAATAAATTGCAAGTAGTTAAAGGTACCAAAAGGGGTGTAGTTGCGATGTCGCTTATAAGAATTGGCGAAGCTTCTATTGATTGCCTTAAAAAAGCTGCAAATAGCAACAAAGATTTTGAGTGGGTTGCTAAGTATCTTATTTCTGAAATACAGGGTATAGCAGCGTAAATGCAAACAAAAGTCACTATTTATACAGATGGTGCATGTAGCGGGAATCCGGGAATTGGAGGCTATGGCACCATTTTAGTTTATACGGATTTAAACGGTATAAAACACGAAAAAGAGTTTTCAGAAGGTTATAAACATACAACTAACAATCAAATGGAGCTTATGGCAGTTATTGTCGGTTTAGAAGCTCTTAAAAAACCATGCGATGTCACTATATATTCTGATAGCAAGTATGTAGTTGATGCTTTTAATAACCACTGGATAGAGGGTTGGATAAAAAAAGGTTGGAAGACTGCCGGGAAAACACCTGTCAAAAATGTTGAACTGTGGCAAAGGTTATTAAAAGCAAAAGAGCCTCATAAAGTCGAATTTATATGGGTCAAAGGGCATGCAGGACACGCATATAACGAGCGTTGTGACTCACTTGCAGTTGCAGCAGGGAAAAAAGATAATCTAAAACCCGAGGTTATTTAGAGCTTTTTTCAACCGGTCAGTCATCTTTTTATTTGTTCCGATTCCGCATAAGAGCATGGTCGTTTTTTCGTTTGTCCGCTCATCCTCTATGCCATATTTTTCATACAGAATTTCAGAAAGCTCAAATCCACTCAATTTTGGATGCTTAAGCAAAATTTTTGTTGGATCATCATTCAGTAAAGGCAGTCTTAATGCCGAAATATTTTTCAGCAGGTTATCTATGCATCTTCTGCCCTTTGATGAGCTGAGAAATCGTATATTAGCTTCAATTGTAGCAAGCATTGGATAGGAAGGCGAAGTTGTATTTATTTTTGACAAGGCTTCTGACGGATTATTATCATTTGAATGCAGAAGCGCTGTTGGATTTATACCACCTGCGGTTTTGTGCAGAGACTGTATTGTATAATCTGCATGCTTTATTGCAGACTCAGGTAACCTGTCAGAAAACGGGTACATAGCACCATGTGCCTCATCAACAATTAATTTGACTCCATGCTTATGACAAAGTTCGCTAATTTCTTTAACTTTAGCGGCAAAGCCTTCATAAGTGGGAGAAGTTATTAATAAAGCCGTTTTATTGTATTTACTGTTTCCAAAAATTTCTTTTACTTTGTCTTCGGTAATTGCACGATAAACCCCGAAGTCACCGTCTAAAGGTAAAGAATATTCCAATATCTTACAATTAGCCAACTCTGCCGCGTTTCTGTGGCATGGATGAGCCTTATCCCATATGAAGATGGTTTTACATTCGCTTGCCAAAACAGAGGCAATTACACCACTTGTAGAACCGTTTGTGAGAAATTTTGTATACTTCGTTCCGTATATTTCGGAAGTCCTTTTCTCAGCCTTATCAAGCGCCTCCTGAGGATTGTAGGCATCTGTTTCTGAGATATCGTTTCTGTACCAATTGTAGAATTTATGAAACAAACACAAATGCCCGCCATGAGAGGGGGTTGTGAAAAGTGTTTTATTATTTTTGCGTTTTAATAATGCAACCAAACTCATAGGATGATTTTAGCATAAATAAAAAAAAGCTATGAACGAATCTCGTGCATAGCTGTTGATTAGGGATATGTGTATCGTCGTTTTTTAAGGAGTATAGATACATATTAGCAGTACATCTTTGAAATAAAATCATAAGAACGGAGGATTTTGTTTACATAACTTAACATTCGCTGTCCGTTATTAAAAACACTAGAAAAGTGGCTGTGTAATATAATTCTATTTATTCTATAATTAGCAGAGAATAACGGGATGGAGTAGATTTTATCTTGGTTAGAGCGATAATTAATATTTTATATTCAATTAATAATTTTTTAAAGTCAAAGATTATTGAATCTGTAAATTTAACACAAATTAATAAGAAAAGACCATGTGGTAAAAGTTATTTTAATCTTTGGTGGAAATACGCAAAAAATAAACCTATTCATGACAAAATAAAATATTATGAACCTAAGAGTATTTTAGAAAAGTTAAGTGCGTTGATCACTTTCAAGGGGCGCCTAAAAGCTAAGAAAAAATTTAAAAGTTCAGATTTTTATAAAAAGCTTTGCTTTATTATTAAATTTGTTAAACCGTATTGGTTAGGTGCAGTTATTGCGTTTGGACTTGCAATTCCAATCGGTTGTTTGGATGCGGTTATTGCGCTTTCTTTAAAGCCTTATATGGATGTTGTAATGATTGAAAAGAATATGCAATCCCCATGGTATATTCCGTTATTAATTGTTGTTTTTACTTCGTTACAGGGAATTTTGAATTTTGCTTCCACTTATTCAAATGACTGGGTTACCGGGAAAGTATCTGCTAATGTAAAGAAAGCTTTGTATGTTAAATTAATGCACAAGGGCACGGATTTTATCGATAAGAAAACTTCCGGTGATATACAAAAAAGTTTTAATAATGACGCAGATAAAGTTTGTACAGGTATTTTTGGTGGTGTGAAGCTGGTTATCTCAAGAGTCTTTTCATCACTCTCGCTCATTTGCGTACTAATATATAATTCTTGGCAACTTGCAATTATTGCAATTACAGTTCTAATTTGTGCAATTATACCTCTTACAAAGATGAGGGATTGTATACATGCTGCTACAAATGAATCCGAAAATGCAGTATCCGTTGTTATAACGGATTATAATGAAATGTTTAATGGAAACAAAATTGTAAAAGCTTTCAACCTTTACAATTTGCAAGACAAGATCTTTAATTCACATTTAGATTCTATCTTTAATCTAAGGATGCAGATATCTAAAAGGACAGGCATTATATCGCCCATAATGCATGTAATTATTTCTATTGGTATTGGTATGACTATCGGGTATGGAAGCTATCTGATAACTTCAGGACAAATAACAAGTGGTAATTTTGTTTCGTTTATAACGGCTCTTATTATGCTTTACACCCCGATAAAAGGTCTTGGGGGAAGTATGAAAGGCATTCAGACATCAATGATTGCTCTGGAAAGGGTTATAAAACAGCTTGATGCTGAGGACTATATTATAGATAAACCTTCTGCAAAAGATTTTAAAAAATTTGAAAACTGTATAGAATTTAAAAATGTTAACTTCCAATATGTTAAGAATAGGCCGGTTCTAAATAATATAAATTTCACAGTCAAAAAGGGCGAGACATTTGCACTCGTTGGAAATTCCGGCGGAGGGAAAACAACTATTGTAAATTTATTACCGCGTTTCTATAAAGTCAAAAATGGTGCAATTAAAATTGATGGAATTGATATTGCCGATTATAAAATAAATTCTCTCAGAGATAATATATCTATTGTTTTGCAGGATAACTTTCTTTTTGCGGGGACAATAAGAGATAATATTATGATGGGCAAACTTGATGCTACAGAAAGTGAACTCGAGCATGCTGTTAAAAATGCTTGTTTGAGCGAATTTATTGAAAGTTTGGAGCAGGGTCTTGATACCTACATAGGTGAAAAAGGTGTGTTACTTTCCGGCGGACAAAAACAGCGTATAGCAATCGCAAGGGCTTTTATTAAAAATGCACCTATAGTAATCTTGGATGAAGCCACTTCTGCTCTTGATAACCAATCTGAAGCGATTGTGCAGGAAGCAATAAATAATTTGATGAAAGATAAGACAGTTTTTGTAATAGCTCACAGACTCTCAACTGTTAAAAATGCTGACAGAATTGCGGTAATAAACAAAGGGGAACTTGTTGAAATAGGTAAGCATGATGATTTAATGCAAATAGAAAACGGGGAATACAAAAAGCTTTACGAGATGCAATTTAAATCGGTCAAAGAACCTGTCCTAGCATAATTTACTACAAAAAGAAAAGCCGCAATTTCTTGCGGCAGCCACATATGTGTCATTGTTAAATAGAACTTGTTTTACAGGGATAGAGTTCTGTACTCCAGATCCTGATTCATTAAATCCGTAGGATTATTATAATCATATGGAATTACTATGTTTATACGGCTGTTCATACCTTCTTCCAAGCCGTATGCGCTTATAAATCTTTCATCCAGTTGAAGCGTATAATTCCCTGGTGCTAAGCCTGAAATATAGAATGCTCCGCTATCATCAACTGTTGAATAGTTAACTTCATTACCATTTTGGTCAAGCAAAACAACTACGAAATCCGAAATTCTCAAATTTCTGTCAAATTCATCAGATATCTTTAATACACCGGAAACAGAACCGACAGTTGATACAAGGGGAATTTCCAATTTTGTGGTTTGTCCTCCGGAGATTTTTACTTTATTTACAATTTTATCATTGGAGATAGGTGCGACTGTAATAGGCAGATTATCCATATCTAAAGTTACTGTATAAACGCCCTCTTCTACACTTTGCGAATATACTCTTCCTCGATTATTGGTTATATTAGATTCACTTAACCAATTTGCAATCAAAGGAATATCTTTCATTGGAACGTCAATTTTCTTATCAAATTTGCCGTTACCGTTTACATCAACGAAGGCAATAACTTCAAACAAACCTTTCGTTGCGTCTTCGCTGCCAACAGATCTAAATCCTCTGTTAAATATTTGGAATGCATCATTAAATGAGAAGTATATTGAATGTCTGTGTGTTGATGGTGTAAACATATTGTCAACAAAGAAACCACCATTCTTAGAGTATTGATATGCAAAATTCATTGTTTGACCGGATCTTGCACGATAGCTTACGCCTGCGCTAAAATCATTTCCGCCCTGACCGTGATAACGGAATCCCCATCCTACAGATGGTGTGAAACGATGCCAAGTCGGGAATGTATAGACAAAACGCATCATATTATAGTCATTTTTATAATTATTAGTTTTATATTGTATAATGTCGTGTCCAAATGTAAATTTACCTAAATTACGTGGTATTGGTACATCTAACTGGGCATAGTTATCTACATATTTAGAGTAATAGTTTCTGTCATCAACAGTTTGCTGGTGATATTTTGTGTCATAAACACTTTGGCTTCTTCCGGCCTGAAGTTTTGCCCAGACACCGAATTCACGGGAGATATTTGCTTCATAGTTGTAGTTTTTATTTCTACCCAAATCGTTTTCACCGCGTTTATAGTGAGTATTAAATCTCAAGTCAGCGACACGAGGAATCTGTGATGTTGCGGCAAAATCTCCTTCCTGGAATGTAAGTGTTCCGCCTCTGTATCTGTGGTTATGATTGGATTTATATTTACTGTAACTACCATACATGCTTGTTGAATTAAACCCGAAACCACCTGATAACTTACCTCCGGTTCTGTCATTTTTTGCGTTAGAATCTGTACTTGCTATATACCAATCAGGAGATGTATGGAATGCTTCAGCTTTTGCTCTTACTCGTTTAGGTTTAAATATACCTGCTTTGTATTTGCTGAGATCTTCATCAAATTCACCTGAAACTTGTCCCATATAACCGCCGTGGGTTTTATTATCACGTATATCTTTTGCTGCGCTCAAACCTGCGACTACACGGGCTTTCAATCCTTTGTTCTTCTCATTTTTCCATTCCATACTGTTAAGAGAAGTAAGACCTTCCATATAGTTTACACTCTTTTGGGTACCTGTTACAAGGAGTGAATCATTGGTTGGAACCCTGTAAACAACGTTGGTATTATTTTTTTCATAAATTTTATCTGCGGATAGTTTTGATTTGAAGGTTGTATTGTCGGAAACGCCATATTGAACTTCTGCACCGCCAGTAACCTTTTTGTTAGTACCGCGATATATATTTTGACCGTCTCTGAATAATCTGTTTTGATAGCCCCAAACACCGGCATAAGCAGTTTTTAACATTTCGTGTTGGAGCGGAACACCATTTCCGTATATAGAGTATCTTTCTTCTGAAATCAATTCTACAGAACCGTCTTCATTGATTTCTTCCAGTTTAATTTTCTTAACAGGGTTAGGAAGCTGTACGTCCCTCAATGTATAATATCCGGCATATGTACTCAACATTACCGGTTCTAAATCATTTACGGTTAAGCGAACCAAACTTGTAGGTTTTACATAACCATTTATTCTGTTTGGTGGTGTTTTTTCATTATCATAGTTCCAAACCTGTCCGCCGAAGATTTGTGTACCCAACTGTGCATCTTCATCGGAAATACCTCTTACTTTGCCAAGTTCATAGAAGTATTCACTTTCCCTTCCTGAGTTTGGTTCTATTGCTTTGAACTTATTTCTATAAGTAGCTGTCAAACCGCCGAACTTAAAGCCCTCATTCTTATAGCTGTATTCATTAACCTCAATACGATATTTACCTCCGAAGAAGTCACCATTAGCGCTTTGTTGGACTTGGTTAACAAAGCTTGTATTGCTGGATTTGTGACCATAATATTTTGTACCCATCCTGTCGTTTTGTAAATTATCACGGAAGCCAATTGTTTTTAGAGTTATCGGCCCTGATTTTTTGGGTGAAACGACATCTTGGTATGCTTTTGGAGCTTTTTCATCTTCTTCATAAGGAGTTGCATTTCTTATGACCTGCAAATCTCTATCGACTTTTGCAATAAGAGTAAGATCTTCAAAATTCGTTTCTAAAGTGACTCCCATTATCTTTTCTACTACGGATGAAGGTATATAAGCTTCATTAAAGACGCCTTCCATAATTCCTCGCCCTATAAATACAGGGTTTTGTTTGGTAATTGGTGCATCTTCAACAAAGACACCGGCTTGGGTAATCATACCCTGTTTGCCGTCAAAAGTTGTAAAGCTGATTTGTTTGTCGGCACGATTAGCCTCATATTTGATTTCAAACAAATCAGCCAACTGCTTAAAAGGTACCAGTATTTCGTTCTTATCATTCAAAACGATTTCTACGTCCTGATAAGCCAAGTTGTTGATGTTAATATATGATATTGTCGAGTCAAGAGCAAAGGACGGCAACCCCAGACACAATGTGCCTGTTATTGCCGCTGCTATTAAATTTTTCTTTACTCTATTTAACATCTCTTATCTTTTCCCCTCTTATATTCGAGGGTTTGGGGTGTGGATTGACCAACTACCTTTGTCTTACTGAGTGTTTCAGTATCTTACCGTTTGGATACGTAACCTGTTTTATTGGTAAGCCCCTGTTGTTTCGTTGATTTTTTGGGGGGACATTTGACTATTCTGTTTTCATTCACATTGGGGCAATCCGTGCCCGATTCTATTTAACTATCAACTATCTTGTTTTTTATTTCTCTCTTTTGTGAGAGGATTGGGGGTAGGGGCGAGTTTGCCTCTTTAGCCCATATATTACTTACTTACTATAGTGAAACATATTGTTGATTTATAGTCTCCTGCTTCATCAATACCGACTTCGTACGTGTTGGCACTTGGAGAACCTTGTACCACATGTGTTACTGTTGTTGCGGTAGCATGCTGCACAAATATTGCGTGGCAGTTTCCGTAGTCTTTGTAATTTACTTTAAATTGAGTTTGAATACCGCCTGTCGCATTAGCCTGAGTCGGATATGCAAATACATTTTTACTTATACCTGTGCCGCTCAGGGCATTACTTACTGCTGTTGATGTAGGAGGGACTGTTGCGTGAGCAAACAATAATCTGCCGTCATCACCATATGCCGGTACATTACCACCCTCTGCATTAATATATGAGGTAATGATATAGTCAAAGTGCTCATCTCCGCCATTCGTCTGCAAGGTGAAAACAGTCGAAAGACCTGAGTGAGTACCGTCTACAGGATTCATAGTTACCGGTGCTGACGAGGATTGTTTTGTAACAGATGCTGTATAAGGGACATTTGTTACAACAACAACATCTTGTTCCACGTCGGCATATGCACTTCCCGTGAAGGTCAAACAGATTAATAATATTAAATTTTTTATTATTTTGTTTTTCATTTGCTCTTTTCTTCTTTTCCTTCTCCCTCTCCTTTGGGAGAGGGTTTGGGTGAGGGATTAATCCTCGGTTGTTTTTGTATCTGCGGGCGGGCTTACCCGCCCGCTATACAAATTTTATTTTTATCAGATTTTCATCTGATTGGTTAACTATTACTATGATGAAGCTACGTCAGTAATAGTAATTGTTGCTTTGTAATCACCTGCTTGGTCAAGAGATGAGAATGTGTTTGCAACTGATTGTGTAGCAAATGTAAACGGAATGTGGAATGTTCCGGGAGTTGTAATTGTATATACAAGCTCTTGGTTCGTCATAGTCGGAGTTGAAAGAACACCTGAATCCGTTGTTACAGCGCCTAATGTAAAATCAACCGCAAATGCATTAGCGTTTTGTGTTGCAGTTGGAGAAGCAGCAAGTACATCTGTTACTGCAGCAGGAGCAGGAGCAGAAGCTACGTTAGCAAAAGCTACCTTAATCGCATTTGAATTATCATTGAATGCTTTAACTGCACCGCCTGAACCTATACAAGTAGCTTTGATGTAAAATACTTTGTTGGGCATGTTTGATGATACTTTGTAAGTAGCACCCATTGTACCTGTCCAAGAAAGTGTGTCGAATGTGTCATTGATTTTTACTGCGGATACAGTGTTAACCAAAGATTCCTGTGCAATAGTAAAAACTTCAGGTACTGTGATTGTGTAATCAGCATACAATGTGTTAACAGGAGTTATATCTGCTGCTAATGCAGTTCCTGTTGCAAGTGTCAGCGCAAGCGCTGCTGGGATAAATTTTGTGAATTTCATAGGGTAAACCTTCCTTTCTCTTTTTGTTTTTTTGTTCTACTACTATATTTCACCTTTTATATATTTTTTTGCTTTCTAGTTTCCTTTCTTTTTTTTAAATTATTTTACGTTTAACATTGTTTCTTGTTGTACATGTTGTTTTTTACCGTTTCCGTCTTCGTAGAAAAGCGTAACTCTGAGGGTATATTCGCCCTTCGCCAGCATTTTGGTAAGTTTAACTTTGTCTTTTGCTACGTAGGTCTTTCCATGTGCAACAGGATGACCGTCTATATTGTATTCGTCAATAAGTTTTTTGCCTTGTATAATCTGAACTTTCCCTGTATATCTTATTCTGCTGTTACCTTTGGAATTTATCTTCATTTCGGTATAAAGTCCGTCTTTTTCTTGATGCAAAGTGAGATATTCAATTTCGCCAATCTTGGACACTTTACCTCTGTCGATATAAATAGGAACACCTAATCTCGTTTTTACGACCAGTTGTGCACCATAGCCTTCTCTTCCTGTCGGAATATTAAATTCTTTCGGGTCAACATCTTCGATAAACAGAATTGCTCTGCTTTCACCGTCAGGGAATTGATTCAGGTTAACAATATTTAAACGAATTCTCTGCGATTTCCCCGGTTGAACATTGAATTCTGAAGGAACATATTTTATATATTTGGAAATATCATGCGGATCGTTTGTTTCTTCTTCAACCATGTTCAATTCGCCTTTTTCATTCAGAGTGAAATATCCTTTTGTAACCTTAAAACGCATTACCTTATGCTTATCTCCGGTAACATTAATTGATGTTGATAAATAGTTCCCTTTTGTTTTGTTTGCATTGATTTCTAATCTCATAGGCGCAACCGAGATTGATGCATACGCCTGTGATGCTATCATTAGTGTTATTAATAATCCTAAAATCTTTTTAATCATACTTATTGCCCTCTATCCTGTCTTAATATAAGTCTCATGTGGTTGTTATATTCCCCGGGTTTGAGGATTTGTCCTTCCCTTCCCTCAACCGAGTATTCTATAGAAATATATTCATTATTAGCAGGAGCCTTACCTCTTGCTATAATGATTTCTTTTCCTTCTTCAACTCTTACTCTGTCTTGTAATCTTTCTATTACATTCGGAGAAGCGGCAACCGTTCTGACGTAATAGTACCCTGGTTGATCTCCGGAATAATCATTTCTTAACAACAATACCCAATCGGCATTGGATGTTACATAAACTTGCGGGTTTGTTTCCGCAGCAATCTTTTTATTAACCGCAAAAGCATCATTTACGCCAACATTGATTCTTGGCTTTTGTGAATTAAATCCTATTTTTTGTTCTACCGGTACAACAAACTGTAAATTAAAGCTCGAAGCTGTTACAACATTTCTTGTTTCAGAATCGATAACCTGTATTTCAAAATTTAAATTATAAACACCTGAAGGTACAACACCGTAGTCACGAACTTTTGCAACCATATTTTTTGCCATTCCGTCCAATGAAAGATGTTTGAAGATAGTTGCGTATTCGTCATACCTCAGATAGATATCTTCATGTGTATTATTGATGTAGACGTATTCCAGAGGAATTCTAACTTCTCCGTCACTGCGCACTAGCGCATTATCAAGCGGCCTTACCGCTATATCATACTCCCCGCCCTCGTTACTGTTAATGATTAACGTGCGTTCAACCCCCATAGGCGAAGTAGCGGTAGGACCGAGATAGTCCACCACTATCATAGCATCCGCTTTCAAGCAGAGGCATAATAAAAGTGCTAGTAGGGTTGTGATAAACGTTTTTTTCATGAAAATTTTTCTTTCCTTAGAATATTCTATTGGAATTGTAACAATTTGTAACAAAATTTCAATACAAATTTGAAACTATTTCATACATTTGAAGTATCTTCCGTGAAAAATATCCTACGCTTGGTGTATTTTTTTATCCTTATTTTTTTCATGTATAACGGCATAATTTCAGAAAACTTTAGGGTTTTCGGGAAAATTGTTACAATTTGTTACCTATTGTCAGAAGTTAATAATAATCTTAGTATAGACACGGGGAGAGTTTATAAACCCAATAAAATATGGGTAAATAGGGAAGCGCCAACCTTACGGAAAAATGATTTCATAACGTCTGGCATTACCTTTTAAAGAGGGAGAGAGCATGAATATTTTTAAAAAAGTACTGGCAGTACTGGGGATAATAGTTGTATCCGGAATACCCAGCTATGCAATTACGGAAAATCATACAATATCCAACGAATTTACAATAACAGTTCCACATATTATGAATATCACACCTGTGACCAGTCCGGTTTTGACGGCGCATATCACCAATAGGACAGGAAATCTTAATGCCCCAATGTCAACAAGATTCAGAGTAGCTACTAATGCGGTGCAGAGGCAGACCCTGTATTTACAGGCTAATACTACAACCCAAGGCGGATATGAGCCGGCTATGTTTGAACAGGGCGGGCAGGTTTATATCGCGTTTGCGAGCTTAAACAAAATCCCGACTTCCCAATCTCTTGCAAATTGTAAAAATGGCAGTTTACCCAAAGATAGTCCCGGGGTCGTTGCATATCCTGTCACGTCAGTTTATGGCGCACAGCACAAGTATATACCGGGGAAAAACAAGTATGAAGTCTATATTGATAACGGCATAACAGATATAACCGTTAATGTAGGTGCAAATGTTATGAGAAACTCTTATGCGGCCAATGATCCGAGAGGATTCTATCAAGCGATTTTATCATTAACAGAAGCTGACATATAAGTTCTGTGTGATTAGGTAAGGTCTAAAGAAAGGTAGGAATAAATTTAAAAAAGAAATTATGATTGGTAAAAGAACAAAAATATTAAACAAAATTAAGCTGCAGGCAATTTGCATTTTAGCGCTAAGTTTGACCTGCCACTCTTCTTTTGCTGATTGTTTTAATGACTTTTTTTCCCCAATCCCTACACAAGAGGTCATAGCATCTGGTTCTATGTATCTTGATTCGACTCAAGTTGACCATCCGGTATTAAAAGGAATCTTCCCAAGCCCCAGTGAATACAAGGCCAAACATGTTCGTGCAGATGTTTTTACCC
>JAEEGL014907750.1_pt1 | contig 15213 bp, 14 predicted proteins | sample 9134231 | NCBI WGS metagenome assembly JAEEGL01 (sample SAMN16246548, study PRJNA631951) | gut metagenome | biome: gut microbiome; feature: rumen; material: fiber-attached | host: Bos | place: Iran: Karaj | collected 2018-10 | reverse complement strand
GAAGGGAACGCGCTGTATGGCGAATGACAAGCGCCCGCCACTTGGAAGAAATACGTAATGAGAGCAAACAAAGGGAATAAATGTGCATAAATATGGAGCACATATTTTCCATACTTCGAATAAGAAGGTATGGGACTTCGTAAACTCTGTTGTTGAGTTCAACAGATACACCAATTCGCCAGTTGCCAACTATAAGGGAAAACTGTATAATCTTCCGTTCAATATGAATACCTTCTATCAGATGTGGGGCGTAAGAACTCCTGCTGAGGCTATGGCAAAGATAGAAGAGCAGAAGAAAGAGGCTGTGGATAGGCTCAAGGCTTTGGGCATAGAAGAGCCTCGTAACCTTGAAGAACAGGCTTTGTGTCTTGTTGGTAAGGATATCTTCTACACATTGATAAAGGAATATACAGAGAAGCAATGGGGTAGGAAGTGTGAAGAATTGCCAGCTTTCATCATTAAGCGTCTGCCAGTTCGTTTTGTTTATGACAATAACTATTTCAATGACAAGTATCAGGGTGTTCCTGTTGGTGGATATAACCGCTTGATAGAGGGCTTGCTTGAGGGTGTTGAATGCAAGACAGATGTTGACTTCTTCAACTCTGAATATAAGGATTGGAGGAAGTTTGCTGATAAGTTGGTTTATACAGGTGCTATTGATGAATACTTCGGATATTCTCTTGGTAAGTTGGATTGGCGCACGGTATCTTTCAAGATGCGTGTTTTGGATGTTCCCAACTATCAGGGAAATGCCGTTGTTAACTATACTTCGCATGACGAGCCTTATACCCGTATTATAGAGCACAAGCATTTTGAGATGTTTGGTCAGGAGGTATATGAAAATCCCAAGACTGTGATAAGCGAGGAGTACTCTGTTGAATATACCCAAGGTATGGAGCCTTACTATCCCGTGAATGACGAGCGTAATAATGCTCTTGTTGAGGCTTACAGACGGTTGGCAGAGAAAGAAAAAGGAGTAATCTTTGGAGGACGTCTTGGTCAGTATAGATATTATGATATGGCACCTGTTATTGAGCAGGTGTTGGAAATGGATATATAGATGAATATAAAGTTGAAAGATATCATAGAAAGGTTCTGCGGAAGTAGGGTAGGGGCATTGGTATGCAATATCCTTCTTGTGTATGTGCTGTTTACTGTCACGCGAATAGTCTTTACTATATGCAATAGCTCCATATATTCAGAGCATCTGTCTGTGGGATATATGTTTCAATTGCTGTTGGCAGGACTTCGTTTTGACACTACGGCAATATTATACCTCAACTGCTGGATGATTCTGGCATTCCTGCTGCCTCTGCATTATAAGGAAAATGCCAAGTTCTATGCCGTTATGCGATGGCTGTTTGTCGTGCTTAACTTCATCGGTCTTTCGGCAAACCTCTGTGACTGTGCATATTTCCCGTTTACAGGAAGGAGGACGACTTTCAATGTGTTGCAGGAATTTAGTAATGAGGGAAATTTCCTTACAATCATAACAAACGAGGCATTGCCTTACTGGTATCTGTTCATTTTTGCAGGTGTCTTTGCATGGGTGCTTTGGAAATGTTTCCGTACACCTGACTATCATTCTGCATTAGAACCTCGGCATCTGTTACGCTACTATATCTCCCAGCTTGTTCTGTTAGTCGTAGCATCTGGACTTACCATTGCAGGAATGAGAGGCGGATTTACCACAGCTGTTCGCCCTATTACCATATCCAATGCCAACCAATATGTTGACCACGCAATAGATGCGGGTATTGTATTGAATACTCCGTTCAGCATAATGCGAACTATAGGCAAGAAACCTTTTGTGGAATGCCATTACCTCTCAGATGATGAAGCGCAGAAGCTTTACTCTCCTTTGCATCAGCCGGCAGATAGTGTGCAGTTCCGTCCGATGAATGTTGTGGTTTTCATCCTTGAGAGTTTTGGAAAGCAGGCAATGGCACGTGGTTATATGCCATTTCTATCGGAGCTTGCACAAAAGGGAATGTCATTTGAGTATAGCTATTCAAGTGGTAGGAAGAGTATTGACGGAATGCCCTCTGTGCTATCATCAATACCAAGCTTTGTAGAACCATTCTTTCTTACTCCAGCCTCTATGAACGATTTGTCTGGAATAGCAGGAGAACTGTCACGTAACAAGGGCTATACATCAGCATTCTTCCATGGGGCGGAGAATGGAAGTATGGGATTTCAGGCATTTGCTAAGGCTACAGGCTTTCAGAAATACTATGGCAGGACAGAGTATAATCAGGATTCGCGCTATCATGGTGATGATGATTTTGACGGCACATGGGCAATATGGGACGAGGAATTCCTGCAGTTCTATTGCGACAAGATGAGCGAGATGAAGCAGCCTTTTGTTACTTCTGTCTTTACTGCATCTTCACATCCTCCATTTGCTATGCCTGAGAGGTATAAGGAGAAGTTTCCACCAACAGAACCTCGTATCTTTGCAAGTATTAAATATTCGGATAATGCCTTGCGTCTCTTCTTCGAGAAGGCACAGAAGCAGGATTGGTTCAAAAACACCATCTTCGTGCTCACGGCTGACCATACTTCAGAATCTATTGACCCTCAGTTCACTTCAGATCTGGGCAGATACAAGGTGCCTATCGTTATTTATGTCCCTTCTATGCCAGAACTTTCAGGAGTGGATAAGGAAAGATTGATGAGTCAGGCAGATATAATGCCGACTATACTCGGAATCCTTGGTTACGACCTTCCCTATGTGGCTTTCGGACAAGATGTTTTGAATACAAAGAAAGAAGATACCTGGGCGGTGAATTATATTCCTGGTAACGGGTACTATCAGTATGTGCAAGGCGACTGGATGCTACAATTTGATGGTGAGAAGGTCGTTCATGCTTATCGTTTTAAGGAGGATACCTTGCAGGTACATGATATGAAGTCCTCATATCCTAAGAAATATGAAGATAGGCTCAAGAGTCTCATTCAGCAGTATATGTATCGAATGAATCATAATCAGTTGATCTTCAAGAAATGATGAAGAAACGCAAGAGAAATATTATATTGACGATAGTTGCTATCGTCTTGGTAGGATTAGGAATATGGACGTACATCCGATGGAATGTTTGGTTTGGTAATCCGCCAGAGGCTCCATATACACCATCAAAGACACCTTCCCGTGTGTTGCTTACCTTCGGTAATGATGGTGAACTGTCGAGAATGGTGTCGTGGATGTGTGGTGACAAGGTTGATGCTGATGCGGTACTTCTGCTTGCCGATTCTACTGATACGGTAAGGGTAAAGGCCATTGGAGAGGTGTTCGAGTCGCGTTCTGGTAAAGCTGCATATTATCGTGTAGAGCTAAAGGAACTAAAGGCAGAGCATACCTATAGTTATGCGGTAAAGACTAATGGAGTATTGTCTGAATGGTATAATTTCACTACCTCAAATCCTGATTCAGAGACGTTCTCCTTCCTCTTTATGGGGGATGTGCAGGATACGATAAACGGTATTGCCAACATTCTTTTGAAGAAAGCCATAAGCAGACATCCGGAAGTGGAGTTTGTGGCATTCGGAGGTGATCTTATCGAACGTCCTACAGATGCGTATTTCGCAGAGACTTTCCGAAGTATAGATAGTGTTTGTACAGCTATGCCGATAGTGAATATAACCGGCAATCACGACTATTTGAAGTATCTGAAACGGAAATGTGAGCGAAGGTTTGCCCTTACCTTTCCTTACTTCCTAAAAGGAATGGAGGAAAGAGGCGATGAAAATCATCTGTTCTCTTTCGTATATCATAATACGCAGTTCTTCCTTCTTGACTCTGAACGAGGGGCATATTTCCTCCTTCAACAGAAATCATGGTTAAAGGATAGGTTTGATGAGTGCAATACAAAGCATAGGATTGTGATGTTGCATCATCCGCTTTATTCTGTTAAGAACAAGAACAACAACCTCATTGAGCGTTGGGTGTTCAATGATATGATACAAGAGGCTGGTGTGGAACTTGTGCTTCAAGGACATGAGCATGGATATACTCATTGTACATCTTCAGAAAAACCGTTGAAGGGGAATGAGTGTAAGAATCCTCCACTCTATACCGTAAGTCATTGTGCACCGAAGAATTATAGGCTTAAACCTACTGAAAGATTCTCGCCTGTGTTGTCAGGTAGCAGATACTATCAGGTGATAAGGGTTGATGAGGCTGCTGTCACAATGATAGGTTATGATGCTATTACACAGGAAATGTTGGATAGCGTTAGGATAATTAAGGGAAAATAAAAAGAAAGCTATGAATATAAGACATAATCCGCCTGTTGGATTTCTGCAGGAAGAGACAAGAATAGGTTATACAATATCTGCAGATATGAAAAAACTGTGGGCTGTACAGATGGATTTGTTGCAGTATCTTCTTGATATCTGTAACAAACATGGGCTTCGTATCTATGCTGATGGCGGTACATTGCTTGGTGCCATCCGTCATCATGGCTTTATTCCTTGGGATGATGACATTGACATGGTGATGCTACGTGAGGACTATGACCGTCTCATGGCCTTGGCGGATGAGTTTGAACATCCGTATTTCCTCCAGAATGTATATACAGATTCTCATTATACTCATCGTCATGCCCAGATACGCAATAGCGAGACTGCATGTTGGGGAGTGGGGCAGAAAGGATGTACGGATAAATACAATCAAGGCATATTCATAGATATATTCCCTGCTGATATACTGCCTACGACGGCAAGAGGATTCTCGCGATACTACAATAAGGAAACACGTGCAAAGCAGAAGTTCCGTTTTGTTTCAAAGCTCTGTAATGCCATGCCGGAGTTCATATACAAGTGGATGAGAAATGGCACGAAGTGTTTCAGCGACAAGTACGTGTTCGGTGAATATGAGAATGCAGTAAGAGGACAGAATCCGAAAGGTAATGCTCCTGTATGTGAAATTGCGTTTAACCATAGCAGCCCGATAAACTTCTATGAGGAATATGGAGAACCTCTTTATGCCGATTTTGAATATATAAAGATTCCTATTCCACAACAGAGCCATGCTTTGCTTGAACGGCAGTATGGAGCTGACTATATGACACCTCAGCAGGTGTCAGCAATGCACGGTAGTTTTAATTTTGATGTGGAAAGGAGCTATAAACAATTAAGGAGTAAAAATTAATATGCCTGCGATGGAATATACTATTAAACAGTTATCCTCTGGGGCAATCTGTTAGGATTGATAGCTGCACGTATATTCAACCTCTTCTTGTGAGAATATCGTTGATGTCTATATTCGCAAATATAGTGGAGATTTCCGATAGGATACATTCCGACATTGCTGATAAGCGTGGTGACAAACTTTCTTGTGGTTAAGGTTTGCCGTAAACAAAACATAGAAAAAAGGAAAAATTAAAATAACTATGAATTTTCTTGATAGAAACGAATTTAACTTCAAGCCTTCGCAGAAGGTAATTGATGCCATAAAGAACTTTGATCCGGAGACATTGTGCTTCTACACCCGTATCTACGACGAGGGCAAGAAGAGCATCGTGTCTGTTCGTCTCTCAGAGATATACAACGTGCCAGAGGAGCAGGTTCTCTTGGGATATGGCGGTGAGGATATTCTGAAGAATGCCGTTCACTACTATCTGATGAAAGGCGACAACAAGACGATTCTCATTCCAGAGTTCTCTTGGTGGTATTACAACCGCATAGCAGGTGAGTGTGGCGGTAATTTTGAGATGTACCCTTTGCATCAGTTGGATGATACCTTCGCATACGATGTGGACGAGGCTATAGAATACACAAACCGTATCCATCCTCGTATGCTTCTACTCGCTTCTCCTAATAATCCGACAGGCAACTGCCTCACACCAGAGGAGATAGGCAAGATTATGGAGAACATACCAGAGGACACAATGGTGCTTATTGACGAGGCTTATGCTTCATTCATTACAACAGATACCGACTATATCGCACCTTTGGTAAGCAAATACTCAAACCTCATCATCTCACGCACCCTGAGTAAGTTCTACGGACTTCCAGGTCTGCGTCTAGGTTTCGGTTTCATGGGTAAGGGACACGAGAATTTCCTCAGCTATGCAAACAAATACCTTGGCTATAACCGCTTCACAGAGGCTGTTGCAATAGCAGCCCTTGAGAGTGACGACCACTATCGCAAGGTGGCAGACGATATGGAATGGGACCGCCAGCTGTTCAAGAAGGAACTGGGCAATCTCCCAGGTTTCAAGGTTTATAAAAGTGTTGCCAACTTTATCCTTATCAAGTACCCAACAGAAATCAAGGAACGTCTGCAAAAGACTTTGGCCGAGAAGCAGTACAAGATCAAGTTCATGGGTGACAAGGGACTTGAGGACTGCCTCCGCATCACTCTCGGAACAAGGGAGCAGATACAGGTGGTTGTTGATACAATAAAGCAATGCGCAAAAGCCTAACCAAGTCATTTTTATGAAAGCAATAATCCTTGCGGCAGGTATGGCATCGCGCCTTCGTCCGCTGACAAATAACACTCCAAAATGCTTGCTGAAGATAGGTGAGCGTTGCCTTCTTCAGCGTTCAATGGATGCGCTGATAAAGAACGGATTTTCCGAGTTCGTAATCGTAACAGGTTATCTCCATGAGATGATCGAGAACTTCATTGCAGAACAATATGGCAAAAGCATAAAAGTGAGATTCATCCATAACGAGTTGTACGATTCTACCAATAACATCTACTCACTTTGGCTTGCACGTCCAGAGGCAGAGAATAAGGATATCCTTCTTTTGGATAGCGACCTTCTCTATGATCCTGAGATTGTTACATTGGTTTTGGCTAATGAGGCAAAAAACGTTTTAACCCTCATTAGACATGAACTTGGAGAAGAAGAGATGAAGGTGGTTGTCGATGTAGAAGGATCTATACGCGAAATCAGCAAGACTTGTCGTGTGGAAGATGCCACCGGCGAAAGCCTCGGTATAGAGAAGATGAGCAAGGAATACACAAAAGCCCTTTATGCAGAACTTGAGCCTATGATGAACGAAGAACATCTTGAGAATAAGTTCTATGAACTTGCCTTCGAGCGTCTTCTTGCCCAAGGACATACATATAAGGTTCTTGATGTGACTGAACTTTTCTCTTGCGAGCTTGACACCGTTGAGGATTTTGAAAACGCTAAAACAAAGATTCCTGCGGAATTATTTTAATAATCTCGTCTGGTAACTCAAATTGGTCACTTTTCACTAATCACTTAACTAATGGCATCCTACGACATCCAACCATTACAACTCTGTATTTTCACAGAATGTATATACTAATCCTCATTATACTCATCGCTATGCACAGTTGCGTAATTCCCTCAGTCACTTCGTCATTTCACACGCTACTATAATAATGAGGGGATGGCAAGATAGGAATTCTCTCTTGTGTCTAATATGACTAAGGCGCTTCCTGAGGGATTGTATATGTTCTTTAGAAACCATACATCTGGACATGGTGGAATGAATTTTGATGTTGAACACAGCAATAAGGAATATTTTGTATGAGTAATCTGTATTTGAAGATACCTTCTGGAAATAAGGCGAAGGAAGATATCGATGTGATAATGGAAAAGGAAGGCTTCGTGAATGTTGCATGTAGCTTTTCTTCGCATAATGCTGTAGCTCGCTTTTTCAGCAAATTGATAAGTGTTCTGTTGCTTATCGTCCGCGTAAAGAGGGGGGATGTTGTTCTTGTACAGTATCCTTTCAAGAAGTATTATGAACTTGTATGTAATCTTACTCATATGAAAGGAGGAAAGGTTATTACATTGATTCATGATTTAGGTAGCTTTAGAAGAAAGAAACTGACTGTTTCTCAAGAGAATATCCGATTGAGCCATACTGATGTCCTTATAGCTCATAACGAGGCAATGCAGGAGTTTCTTGTAAAGAACGGTTTTGTAAAACCTATTGTCACACTTGGCATTTTTGATTATCTTGCTCCTACATTTGGTAGGACTCCTTCAAAGGGAGATGAAGAGTGGCAGGTCGTTTATGCTGGCGGATTGGCAAAGCGTAAGAATACGTTTCTTTACCTATTGGATGAGCATATTCATGGATGGCATTTAAATATTCATGGTAAGGGATTGGATGAGGAATACACTCACGATTGGAAGAATATCACACCTTGTGGATTTATAGCATCTGACGATTTCATAAAGGAGTCAATAGGGCATTTCGGACTCGTTTGGGATGGTTCAAGCATAGATGAATGTGCTGGTGACTGGGGAGTGTATCTCAAGGTGAATAATCCTCATAAGACTTCTTTCTACCTCCGTAGTTGTAAACCTGTCATTATGTGGAAACAGGCTGCTCTCGCTCCATTTGTAATAAGAGAAGGTGTAGGTTTTGCGGTAGAATCCTTGAAGGATATTGAAGCATGCTTGAAATCTATCACACCACAGCAATATAGTGAGATGTGTGATAAGGCAAAAGTAATACGTAAACGCCTTGCAGAAGGCTATTATTTCAAGGCATCTTTTAGAAAAGCGTTGGAGTTGTTGTGATTAAGGGATTGCTCTTTGATTTATCTATTCCTAAAAGGGTGAAGAATACGTTTACGACGGTACCAGTTACGGTCGTGGCGTTTTTTTTGCTCTACGGCCTTCTTGGTCCATTCCTCTATAGGTAGATCGCTGTTCTTTGCATATTCTCTAGCAACACATTCAAACAAGTCTATATTGCCTGTAAATCGTGTGAGATTCTCAATTCTTTCCTTCATGGGAATATCATCAATACTATTGTAAAACGACATTCTGTTTATGTCAATAAGTGAGAACTCATATTCGTTGCTCCTTTGGGCGAAACGTACATTAGTATCATTCAAGTCATGATGGAGTATGCCTTTTTTGTGGAGTTGAACGGCGAAATGTGCAAATGCCAAAGCTAAATCCTTATCCCAATCATCACGATATAGGAGGTCTTCAATGGGTGGCATATCGTTGCGTTCACAAATGTAATAAGCATCCTTTACGAATCGCCAGTTTCGTATTTCTACATACGCTATAGGAAATGGTGTATGGAAACCTCTCTTGATAAGTTCAAGTCCGTTAAAATATGCCTTTTCTGCCTTATGAAGACGAAAGGCAGATGACAGCTTCTGGATGAGGTTTAGTGGCTTGAACTTCTTGACTACAGCCTCCTTGCCATCTTCTATCTTGAAGGCTCTGATCTTGTTTCTTCCATTCCATAGCACCTCACTTGCACTCGTGAAACTATCTGGAAGATTGTCTATCAATTCCTTCAGTTGTTTGTCACCTTTGTATTGTTCGGAAATGCGTAGCTGTATGTTCATTTGAATAGTCTCCACTTAAGTTCATACCATTTTCTACCTATACTGTATCTCCAAAAGTTGATAAGGTTCTCGCTAGAGTGACATGGATTTATTGTGACCTCTTTCTTTGGAAGATTGGCATTGAGACCATCACAGAGATGCGCTATAAATTCAAACATGTTATAGGTGTCAAGCATTTGCGTCTTAGCGCTGTGGAGAGCCTCAATAGAATGCTCGTACTTGTTGCTTGCGATAGCCCCGTCAATGATGCGTATAGTCTCTTCCGGTTTCTTGATATCAATAGGCAGATATGCATCTTTTGAGATGTAGTCTGACATATTGATACAACCATAGTAGAATGGAAAAGTCTCTGCGAGAAGACAGTCACTCATCTTCTCTGTCCAATAGTATTTCTGACTTGAATTCTCGATTACGATATGATATTTGTATCGTGAAAGAACATCCCATTTATCATCAAAATCATTGAATCCTCTGCCGAAGATGTCAAGTTTGTCGCCATAGTGCTCTTTCAGTTTCTTGACAAAATGAAGCCTGTCGATATGCCCTTGCGTGAATGCCTTGTTACTCGTTATTACTGAGATTAGCTTATCTTTTATCGGTGTTGGCATATCCTTGAGTTTGTCATAATCAAGAGAACATTCTGTAATGTTTTCATCTCCGTCCATTTTGTAGCCAATAAACCAAGGAAGGATGGCTGGAGAAAGCTTGACGTTCTTATGCTTTGTCTTTTCCTGACATGTGCAGACTATACCAAACTGATCGATATATTTCTGAGGATAAATCAGTACAGAACGTGGTTCGGTAGTTAGCAGAATAGTATTTTCTGGAGCAACCATACAAGTTTCTCCATGTCTGACTCCTTTTCCCTGAACAACCCAGAAGTCTGGATCTGGGCATTCTTCATCAATATAGAAGCGGTATCTTCCGTCGAGAGAGACAAGCTGATGCTCTTTTGTCTGTCGGCGGAGGATACTGCCTTCTGCTTTTCTGTATGGAGTAAGCTTTACTTTGTACATATTTTGCTAAATGAGTCTCCTGTTACGGAGATATTGTTTAACAGCTTTTCTGATGGAGTTAAGTCCGAATTGGTTTGGATTGATTTTATCGAGTGGAATCCACATTGCATCGGAGCAATCATCATGGGCAGAGATTACGCTCTCGTCTTTTAGACTCACTTCGAAGAATGCATCTGTGGTTGGTACAATGAATCCAGAATACTCATAAGAGTTTGGGAAACTGAACAGAAAACGTTTGATGACGCCTTCTGCTGCTATTTCCTCTTTTATTTCTCGTAGCATACCATCGGTTATACTTTCACCAGGATCAACGAAACCGCCAGGCAAATCAAGAGTTCCTTTGGCAGGTTCAAATGTGCGTCGTACTACCAACAACTCGTCTTTGTTGTTGATGATGAAAGCTGCTGTGGATGCAGAGGCATTGAGATAGAAGGTGAAACCGCAATTATCGCAGCATTTCGATTTTATGCTATTTTCCTTGAAATTCGCAGAGCCACATGCAGGACAATATCTGAATTTGTCTAAGATATGCATTTCTTTAAATCGTTGATATCTATACCTTTGTATCCGTTTTTGAGATCGCAATAGTCATGAAAGTGCGAGCGCCTCTTTTCTTCTGGCGGCAGTTGCATATAGTCTTTGCCATAATACGAGGATAGGAATATGTTCGCATCTGTCGGACCATCGAATTCCCTGTTCTCAAATAAGTACTTTCTCGGTGTTTGCAGACATGACTTGGGGTATGCGCAAGTGCCATCGTCATGTGTCATAACATAGTCACAATCTGTATGTTCGTTATATTCTGTAATAACCCTTTGCATTGCTTGGTGAAGCGATTTCTTGGAGAGAAACTTTTGAAGCAGAGCCATTAATGTGGCTCCTATGCCTTTGCCGTGCTTGTATGGGTTACGATATGCATAATACTGCAACTTACGATAGAAGTGGAACTTACGATAGTGGATATTGCGTAAGAGTTTATTGTTGGGAACATCATCTAAAGGGAAAATGTCAACATAGATGCCACCAATGTATCCAAGACTGAAATTTTCAACGAGCGTGGTGTTGGTGTCTTCAATCTTTGCAAAGTATTTGGGATAACGAATGTCCTTGTCTGCGGTTATGATATTGTAGTTCTCAGGCAACCATTCTTCTGCATGTGCAAGAAGCATGTCGTAGTCTTTTCTGTAAAGAGCTATGTCAATGTCATCATCCCAAGGAATGAATCCTCTATGCCTGACAGCGCCAAGTAAAGTGCCAGCGATGATATAATATGTCAGTCCGTGTTCATGACATACCTTATCAATAACATTTAATACCTTAATGCAGTAAAGCTGGAATTCTCTAAGATCGTAAGAATACTGTTTACTCATTTCTTTTCGAGAATGGTTAGATAAATCCTTTCTTTCTGAGGTCAAGGAATGCATCAATCAGTTGGTCGTAGTCCTTGGTAGTCAGACAACCGATATGTCCTACGCGGAATACGGTGTCCTTCATACTGCCGCCATTAGGGCATATCCACATGCCATACTCATCCTTTATTTTAAGGAATATATCATTGGCTGAGGCTGTAGTTGGGTGGAGTGGGGTAACCGCATTTGAGAGAGACTCTGAGACAATTTCGAAAGGCAGGTTGTATTCAACGAGCTTGTTGCGGAAATACTTCGCAAGAGAAGCGCAACGTTCAATTTCTGCTTCTTCACCTCCGTTAGCCTCTATCTCCTTCAGTCTCGCGTTTATCTGAAGTAGAATGCTGACTGCAGGAGTCCAAGGAGTCTGACCTCTCTCCTGATTCTTCAGAGCAAGTTTCAAGTCAAGATACTGGCAGCAGCATTTATTCTCCTCAACTCTTTTGAGAGCATCCGGAGCAAGTATCATAACAGCAATTCCTGGAGGGCAGGCCAATGCCTTCTGTGAACCAGTAATCATAACTCCAACTCCGAGTTCTTCCATGTTGAAAGGGTCGCAGAGGAAAGTACTGATTGTATCAACGATAAGGAAAAGATTGTTACGCTTGCAGAAATCACTCACAAGCTTCACGTCATAATGTACGCCTGTTGATGTTTCGTGTTTCTGCATAAGAAAAGCGGTATATCCTTGTCCTTCGTATGGCTTGAGATACTCTGCAGTCAATGCTTTCCCATGTTCAACCTTTATCTCGGTGAATGGAATCTCATGTAGGGTAAGTAATTCTACAAAACGCTCGCCAAAGCTTCCACCATTGATGACGAGAGCCTTGTCCTTCTTTGACAGGCAGTTCATTATGGCTGTTTCCATGCCGCCAGAACCTGAGCATGTCATAAATACGACCTTGGAGTCTTCACTCGCCTTGGCGAATTTCTTTATTAGAGCTTCATTCTCAAGCATGGTTGCAGAAAACTCTGCCGTGCGAAAATATGGCACTTGCTCTGCACCAATAGCCCTTACTGTTTCACTTGATTGAACTGGTCCTACTGTGAAGTTTATCATATTGCTATGTTTTGTCTAAATATTAAAAACATTCTTGCGTTCTGCGAATTGCTGCATAATCCTTGCCATACAGATACTTTCCGTGCGTCTTAGTCTTGCAGACGAGAAACGCTTATTTACTATACAACTAATGAACTCTTGAATCTCGTATCTCAAACCATAACCATCCCATTTGTAGAAGAATTTCTTGTTCTTGTTTTGGTTTTCAAAACGAAGTTCGTAATAGTCGGTAAGCCACCATGGAGCCGGAACGTATGCATATCCGTTTGTTCCTGATATTACAAGGTTTCCTTCAGTTTTTACACCAAGTCCTACCTTGAATGAACATGTGCCCTTAGGATATTTGAATACACCTCTCGTGAATACGTCAACGCCATTTTCCATACGTGAGTAGATGAAGAGATCCTCGTAGTTTACTCCCATAAGCTTGATTATAGGCAAAAGAGGGTATGAGCCCTGTTCGAATAATGCACCACCAGCCTGAGTAGCATCAAATTCTCTTCCGCTCTTGTCAAGAAGCTGGGAGAGTGAGGCTTCAATATCAACCACATCGCCTATAACTCCTGATTTTATAAGAACCATCAGATGCGTGAAAGCAGGACAATGAGCTGTCTTGTTTGCCTCCATCAATATGCAACCTTTTTCCTCTGCAAGTTCATAAAGTTCTTTGGCTTCATCGCCATTGAGTACGAGTGGTGTCTCACAAAGTACGTGCTTGCCAGCCTCAAGTGATTGCTTGATATTTGAGAAATGGGCAAGATGTGGTGTTGCGATATAAACGGCATCAACATGGTCATAGAAGTCGGAAAGGTTTTTGTATGCAGTTATACTACAATGCTTTTCTGCCATTGTCTCTGCTGCCTGAGGTTCTATATCGTATGCTGCGCAAACTTTAATACCGCTTACGACTTCTGCTTCTGAAGGAAAACGCTGTGACATTCTTCCGCAGCCTATGATTCCTACATGTACCGTTTCCTGGCTTTCTTCTCTGAGAAGTGTAGAGGATATGCCTTCTGTTCTCGGGAGATATACAACTTGGCAGAACTCTTTGAGGTAGTCAAACTTTCCTTCCCAGTCGGAACCAATAGCGAAGATGTCCACATTGTATTTCTGAATGTCGTCAATCTTTTGACCGATATAATCTTCAATTATTATCTGGTCGGCAAGTCCTGTGGCTTTGACAGCTTCTACACGTTCAAGTACGTTGTTGCGAACATTCAGCTTGCCTCTGTCACGATCAAAGTTATCGTTGGTCACACCCACAATGAGGTAGTCACCCAAAGCCTTTGCCCGCATCAACAGATTGATATGTCCCTGATGCAGAAGATCGTATGTGCCATATGTGATTACTTTTTTCATTACTACTTAGGCCAGCCGAATGTTTTGATGCTTGTATATTTCCTCCACAGATTGAGTTTTCGCTTCTCAGGAACTCCATGCCGTTTGATATAGTCACGAGCACCTTCAAGCATTCTGTGTGCAACTTTTCCGTCAAGATATGGATCATAGTTGTTGATCACCTCACGACGGAGTTCTGTATATTTGCCTTCATTTGCCATCACATCGTGATATGCAGTCTGAAGTTCATCTGGCTCTTGCATGTCTCGCCAGTATATCTTGTGTGGTTCTACTGTTGTGCGAAGTGTGATGACTGGCTTGTTCATCAATAATTCTTCATAGATGGTTGAAGAAGTGTCGCTTAGCATACAGTCGCTCATGAGAACGTATGGAGTTACACTATAATCATCAATAAAGACGATATTATTTATTTCGTCTGCTAGCTTACGATACTCGTCTGCCTGTTCCTTTTGTGTAAGAGGATGAAGCTTAATCAGTACAATGGCATCTTCTTCTTTAGCAAAACGCCGAAGGGCATCTTGCATAAATGGCAGAGATGTCATCGACTTTGAGAATGTTGGCGCGTAAAGCAAAATCTTGCTCTTTCCATATTGCTTTAGCAGTTCATTTCTTTTGTCGTCGTAAGAGTGGAGGTTCTGGAATACCCAGTCCTGTCTTGTCCAACCTGTCTCTAACACTTCAAAATCCTTATATTTCTTTGCAAGTTCCTTGAATCTGCTTGTATAGAAAGGGCCTTGCGTGAAATATGTATCAAAATATCTTCGAATGACAAACTGGTCACGTTTTTCTGCATAACCGTGGAATATCTCAATTTTAACTCCAGAGAGATAGTATGGAACGATATTCCCTGGTACAAATATTGCGTCAGGATGAAAGTCTTTTATTTCTTGAATACTATTGGTATATCTGACAAAATCTTTCAGAGGGAAATCTGGTATTTTCTTCTCATGCACATACCATAGCACATCGTTGCCCCCCTCACGGTCGGCTTCTTCCTGCAAAGGCATCAGAATGCCGATTGCATATTGATTCTCGCAAAAAAGGCAAATTTTCATATGACGTTATTTC
>JAEEGL017072407.1_pt1 | contig 15214 bp, 16 predicted proteins | sample 9134231 | NCBI WGS metagenome assembly JAEEGL01 (sample SAMN16246548, study PRJNA631951) | gut metagenome | biome: gut microbiome; feature: rumen; material: fiber-attached | host: Bos | place: Iran: Karaj | collected 2018-10 | reverse complement strand
GCCTGCCATGTATAGCAGACACCTTTGTCTTTGTTGATATGATAAAGGTTTATATGTAATTTTTCAAGGGATATAAATAACTTTCCTTCTCGTGATCATTTAATATCATTACGATTGTACTTAATAGTCCACAAAGTACGCTAAATATTTCAAGTTTGACTATGCCATAATTGCTGATTATAGCTCCTGCCAGATAAAAGCCTGCTGCTGCACCTATTCCTGAAGTTACTGTACCTATAAATGACACGCCCTTTACTACGTCCTGTGAAGGTAGCAATTCCATTACGTATGAAACATTTGCTGAGTATGATAGTCCATAACCAAGCATTTCAAATATTTGAAATCCTATAAGGATATATACATTTATTCCAATCAGTAAGCCCATAGATTTAACGGTGTTAAACAAGGCCACTATCACAAAAATTCTATCCAGACTCATTATTTTTCTCAATCTGTAAAAAATAAACACTGAGGGAATTTCAGCTATGGCTAAAACAAAATTCGCTATTCCCAAATGAGTTTCGCTTCCTCCAACTCTTTCAAACGCCTTTATCAAAAAACAACTGCTTGTATTGAAGCAAAGAGCCATCAAAAATGCTCCTATCAAAAAGATGCTGTATTTCTTGTAGTGAAACAATATCCATAGAAGAGAATGAACACCTTCGTCTTCTTGATTAACAGTTGCACTTGCCTGTTCTTTTGAGGTCGTTCTATTTAGTAAAAAAATCACTATCAACAAAAACAATAAAAATATAACCTGTAGTAATAATAAATTCTCCGTTCCGAAGACACTGCAAAAAACACCAAACCCTAAACTTGCGAAAGCCCATGTAGCTGAACCACAAGCTCTTGCTGACGTGTAGTCTACAAACAATCCACTGTTCATATATACAGCAGCAAGTGAATCAATAAGTGGCCCTGTACAGGTGATACCAATCCCCATCAATATAAAAAGTAAAAGGGCCACAACATAATTTGAATCCAATATATAAAACAAAAAGCTGGAAAAAATACCTACTAATAATAAACCAGCTATAATATTCTTCAGTTGTATCTTATGAGCATATCTATCTGCAAAGCCTGCAATAAATATCTGGAATACACAAGTTGCCAAAGATTTCACTGCAGTTAATGTTCCAATTTCATATTCATTAAATCCTTTATAAAGAAGGATAGGAGTTACAAATACCCCAAGGACCGCTGCCACAAGCCAATACCCTCCTTGTGCCATACTATATTTAATCTGTAACCCTCTATCCGTCTTTTCCATATTATTCTTCCCTTTTTTAAAACCAGTAACTGTTTACTTGAATCAAACCTAACTGTTATTTAACATAGGCACTCATCTTTACCTCAACAAGCTGGGTTGGTCGATTTAATCCTGCGATTTTTACCGAAGTGCAAAGAGGCTTAATTTCCTTAAAGTACTCTGTATAAGCTTTAAAGCCTTCAGCTCCGTCGAAATCATCAGTTGTAAACATATCAACTGAATAGACAGTTTCCACACTTCCTCCAGCTTTCTCTACCATGCCAATCATCTTATCCAGGATAAATTTCATCTGTGCATAGGAGTCTCCCTCTCCCGCTACAGAACCGTCAGGTAGAACTGAGGTAGTACCACCAACATGAATCATGTTTCCCACTTTCACAGCTCTTGAATATCCAGCTACTTCCTCAAGTGGTGAACCTGATGCATAATTTGTTCTTTCCATAATCTTATCCTCCTTTTCTTGTTAGATTTATCTATCACTCTTGAATCTATCATATCTAAGTGGTGTGATATCACAAATTGGTTCCTCTCCAACAACCATCTGTGAAAGAAGAAGACCAACGGCAGGACCTGTTCCAAAACCGTGACCAGACATACCACAGGCAAGAAGCAATCCAGGAACTTCTTCTACTGGCGAAATTACTGGCACATGATCGTGTGTGATGTCCATCCAGCCACCCCAAGAACGTACTACCTTTGCGTCCATTAACATAGGCACATATTTCATGATACATCTACAGTTTGCAGACACATCCAAAGCTGGCACTCGTAAATCCGATGAATCAGGAACCTTTGAAGGTTCAAGACCAGTTCCACTTCCAAAAACAAAAGAACCATGATCACACTGATGACCGTAGATCTCTGCAGTGGCGACACCAAGCATTATGTCAAACATAGGGGGCTGAGCCTCAGTTACAAGACAGGTTTCATAGAAGAGGCTCATAGGAATATCGATTCCTACTGTTTTTGAAATTTCTCGAGATTCATAACCTGCTGCAAGAATTACTGTATTTCCTTCGTATATTGTTCCAGATTCAGTAACAACACTTCTAATTCTTCCCTTGTATTTTCTGAGTTCTACAACTTTTTCTCCAGAAATAAATCTGGCTCCAAGTTCACGGGCTCTCTTATAAAATGCAAGAGTAGTTTTCATTGGGTTTGCATGTCCATCAGTTGGACACCAGGTTGCTCCAATAATTGCATCTGAAAGATATGGGTTGATTTCATGAACTTCCTTTCCATCAATCAGCTTTACATCCAAGCCCAACGCTGTAGCTCTTTCAGCCTGTCCCTTCAAGATATCAATATGGGATTCCTCTAATGCCAAACGAAGGTTGCCACCCTGATGATATTCCACATCAACGCCAAGTTCCTCTGACAGTGTTGGCCACAGATGCTTAATTCCATACATAGCATAAGGAAGCTCTCTCACGTCTCTACCAGACTGTCTAACTCCTCCTCCGTTTCTACTTGAGCCTCCATGACCAATACTGTCATCTGCTTCAAGTACTAAAACCTCTACACCTCTTTTAGCCAGGTAGTAGGCTGCTGCATTTCCGACAACTCCACCACCTACAATAATTACATCTGCCGTTGTCTTCATCCTACATTACCTCCATCCCTTGCATAGATTTCCATTTCAATTGGACGCATTGGAGCCCTTGATGTGGCTGGTTCCAAATCTAATGGCGAAATTTTAAGTTCCCTCGCCATGATTCCTTTTACAAGCTTGGAACAGGTCTGTCCCTGACATAGCCCCATTCCATTTCTTAAGTAACGACGCATCTCCTCCATTGTAAAGATACCGTCATGACAAGCTCTTCTAATCTCCCCCTTTGTAATCTCCTCGCAACGACAGATCAAAATATCATCATCTGGCTGCGGGATAAATTCTCCTATATCACGTAATCTATCATTTGAAATTATCATGGTATCGCCTCCTTACACAGCCTTGAAAAATCTTGCTTTCATTGCATATTCCTTAGGTACTTTTATTGTTAAAAGGTTTGTTTTGTCAAATGCCTTCATGTTCTTAACTGAAACCACCTCTGCCTCACAAACTGGCTTACCATCACGTCCCAAACCTTTTCCTTTTGTTCCCTCCTTTGGAAGCGGAATAAACTCATATGGCAATGTAACCGTAGCCATTCCATCTCCTAAGTCTTCATCAACAAGGAAAATAGCCTGTCCTGAGCAGCTGGCCACACACATTCCACAGTTGATGCAGCTTGAATTTTCAACAACAATTGGTAGCGATGTAATATTGGAACCAATTGAAATACAGCCCTTTTTACAAGCCTCCTGACATGGGTTACAAGGGATGTTCTGAGTACACTCCATAACTGGATGAATTCCAACTCTATGAGTAACTCCAGGAAATCTTTCAATCTCTTCGTCAGCAACAAATCCTTTTTTCAAAAGGTTCATTGATACATCTATTCCTTCATCGGTCTTTTCTACCAGCTTGCCTCTATTCTTTGGAGCGAACATTCCCTGTCTCAAAGAGTCAAGTGCAGCTTCATTTACCTTTATTTTTTCCTCTAATTCTTCCTTTGTTATATATCCCAAATATTCGCTTACAGCTGCTCCAGAAATTCTTCCTTCAATCATTGCTGAAGAAGCCTCCTCAATTCCTGAAACATCACCTGCTGCAAACACTCCTGGGATTGATGTCATTCCAAGTTCGTCTACCTCTGGAACAACACCGCCTCGTTTTGGATCTTCAACAATCTTACAGCCAGCATTCTTCAAAAGCTGTGACATTGGAGAAAGACCTACAGCCAAACAAATGGTGTCCACATCAAAATGCTTTTCTGTTTCTGGTATGAACTGGAATTTCTCATCTACCTGAGCAATTGTTACTCCTGTAACATGATCAGTTCCTTCGGCTTCAACTATTGTATGGGATAGATAAAATGGTACGCCTGTACGAGCCACCTTTGCAGCATGGACTCCATAGCCTCCAATTCTTGGAGCAGCATCAACCAAACCTACTACCTCACAACCAGCCTGCATTAACTGAAAGGATACAACCAGTCCTACATTTCCAGAACCTAGCATCAAAATTTTGTTACCTGGACGAACCTTATTTAGATTCATCATAGTCTGTGCCGCACCAGCTCCAATTACACCTGGAAGTGTCCAGCCTCTAAATGTAACCATATTCTCTGATGCTCCAGTCGCTATAATTACTGCATCACCCTTAACATGCCTTACTTCATCATTAACCTTTACAGTTAACTCTTTTTCGCCGTGTAAGGATAAAACAATTGCATTTAAAACAACTTCTACGCCCAAATCATAGGCTTCCTTTAATAGTTCCTCGCCAATCTTAAAACCTCGGATTTTTGCCTTATGCTCCTTAGAACCAAAGAACTTATGGATTTGCTTGAATAACTGTCCGCCTGGTTTCGAATTCTCATCAAAAACCACAACCTTCATCCCATTTTTTGCTGCTTCAATAGCTGCCGATAAACCTGCTGGCCCAGCACCAACTATTACTACATCATATCTGTTCATACCATTATCCTCCTTTTACTTTTCTTAATTATCAGAGGATTATTTATCCTGCTGGTCTGTCACTTACACCGTATTGAGTTTTTACCTCCATACCTTCAACTAAAGGAGTGACACAAGTTCTAATATTTGGTTTTCCATCAACTATCATTACACAGTCTGTACAACGGCCAATGGCACAGAAAATACCTCTGGGTTCATCCCTCTTTTTTGTATGACGGTGAACCATAACACCTGCTGCTCGCAGGGCTGCTGCAATGGGCTCTCCCTCTAAACCTACGATATCTTTACCATCATAGGTAAAATGGACTTCCTTTTTTTCTTCCGTAATACCAAAGATTGGGTGTTCTTTTATTCTTCTGCTTTCATCCATAAGTTCTCTCCTTTACATTTATATTTAAGCCATAAGTGGGGTGTCCCAAATCTTAAGCTTAGTTCCAATGCCCTGCTTAATAGCACTCTGATAGCATTCATAGCCCCAGCCAACATCCTCGATTGGCATTCCTCCTAGGCAGGTAAGAATAATCTCATCATCACTTGTTCTTCCAGGAACAATTCCTCGTACAATATCACCCATATGCCTTACGTCGTCCTTTTCTATCTTCCTATCTGAAATCATATTTGCGAACCACATACCTGGGCATCCAGCAGGAATTGGACTTCCAAACTCATCATATTCCTGAAAATCGTTTACATATTCTTCATACATTCCAATGTTATCTACAACTTTAGTGGTATTCTTTTCTACCCATTCAAGGTCAAGCATCATGGAACCAGATGAAATAATAAGGGCTCCTGGCTTAATGTAATTTTTATCTAAAGTTGGCCACTGGTTCTTCAGGCAAGATAATGCTTCGCTGATAATATCCGCATCGGTGAGAGCCTCTTCATAGGTTTCACAGATTGTAATTGTCTTTACCTGAGGATATTTCTCCTCAATAAACTCTTTCATCTCAATTGCCGTTTTTGATTTAGGAGAACTTCCCTTAATCTTAACGGTATCAATAGTTGGGAACTCTGCCAGATAAGCCATAATACAAGTTCTATTTACAACACCTGGTCCTATAATTGACACCACCTTTGGATTTTTCTTTGCAAGATATCTTGCAGCCAGACCAGGCATGGCACCTGTTCTCATAGCTGAAAGTAAGTTTCCTGACATGTATGCAATTGGTGCTCCTGTATCTACGTCATTCAATGAGACTGTGAGAATTGATCTTGGCAATCCTTTTTTTGCATTTTCACCATTTGAGCCGTACCATTTCTGGCCTGCCATATGAAAACGTCCTCCAAGATATGCTGGCATTGCCATAAATCTTCTATCTCTTGATTCCAATGTAGGGAAGCCTTCAATATCTGACTTTTCTGGGAAGAAAAGCATAAGTCCATGCTGATTTCTTGAAGGGCCACCCATGATGTAGTCTTTTTTTGAAAGAAGTGACATTACCTCTTCCATGGTATCCACACACTTCTTAGCATCCAAAACACCTGCTTTTACCATATCGTCTTCACTCAAGAATAATAACTCTACCTTCGTATCCTTCATCTTCTTCACCCTCTTTTCTATCATTTTCTTCTAAGCCTTTACGTCGGTTCATTTTATCTATATGACTTGATATAAGCTTCGATGCTGTAATTCCAACTAGAAATGCAACCAGAATTACTGTTGATAGTGCATTTATCTCTGGTCTGATTCCTCGTTTAAGCATTGAATAAACATCCATCGGAAGCGTAACTGTAGTGGCATTTGCCATAAAACTCACGATAACCAAATCTCCAAAGGCAAGTGTAAATGCCATAAACGCTCCAGAAACAACTCCTGGTAAAATGTTAGGTAAAATCACATGCAAAAATGTATAGGATCTGTTTGCTCCCAAATCTAAAGAGGCTTCCTCTATAGACTGGTCCATACCGGTAAGTCTGGATTTTACTGTGATATAAACATATGGAAGAATCAGGGTAACATTACCCATACACATCGCCAGCATTCCAAGTCCAAGTCCCGCTTTTCTAATTACAAGCAGTGTTGCAACAGCTAATACAATTTCTGGAATAATAATAGGAATGTATAGTAAGGTAGATATCAGTTTCTTACCTTTAAAATCTGTTCTGCTCATTCCAACTGCGCCTATCGTTCCTAAAACGACTGCAATGACAGTTGAGATTATGGCTATAACAACTGTCGTCAGTAGTATTCTCCATAATTCCGAATCCGACATTAGTGTTCCATACCATTCTGTAGTAAATCCGTTCCAGATTTGATTATTGGTACTGTCATTAAAGGAAAAAACAACCATTACAATTACTGGTATATATAGGAATCCATATACTAAAAAGCCATATAAATTGAATAATCCCTCTGTAAGCCTTCGCTTTGCCTTTCTACTCATGGTCTTTCTCCTTTCTAGGCACCTAAGTTATCAAGGTCGCCACCTAATTTGGTATAAATGAACATCATCAGTATAATTGCCGCTGATAGAATGCAGGAAAGCGCTGCGCCGAATGGCCAATCTCTAGCAGAGGTAAACTGGTTGTAAATAACATTTCCTATAAGAAGTGTTGTTCCTCCACCTAACATATCTGTAATCATGTAATAACCAATACATGGAATGAATGTAAGTATTATCGCTGCATAAATTCCTGGTTTCGTCAGAGGAAGTGTTATCTTAAAAAATGTTTTAATTGGACCGGCTCCCAAATCCTTTGATGCCTCTATAAAGTTTTTATCCATCTTTTCAATTGAGGAATACATTGGCATTACAGCAAATGGAAGTAACTCGTAAACCATACCAACCGATACTGAGAAATTGTTGTATAGCATATCTATTGGCTTATCAATTATTCCAAGAGCCATTAAAAAGCTATTGATTAATCCAGCATTGGAAAACATAATTACGAAGCTGTAAATAGTTACCAATGCACAGGTCCAAAACGGAAGCATCAACATAAGCATCAAGGTACTGCTCATCTTTACTTTACTGGCAATGAAATATGCCATGGGATAGCCAAGAACAATATTGGCAACAGTTGAAATAAAGGCAATGTATAAGGACTTTTTAAATACACTAAAATACTCTGGTTCAAGCATTCTTACGTAGCTGTCAACTGAGAAAACATACTTTATTGTTCCCATAGGTCCTTTGGTCATAAAACTCATAAAAAGCAAATAACAAAGTGGTAATAGAATTAAACATACAACCCAGACTGACAGTGGCATGCACATAAAAATCTCGCTTAATTTGGACCTTCGCTTAATTTTTAAGTATTCTTTGTTTGCGATTATTTTCATGCAACCACCTCCTTAACTAATGCTTAATTCTTTAAGCTTTTCAAATTCAGCATTTGTTTCCATAGGAATTGGAATACCATCCTTTAATGACCAATAAACATTGATTACATCCCCCACCTGAGGAAGCTTTCCAGTATGTAATCTGGTAAATTTGATTTCGTCACCATTTGACATTGTTGCAATCATTTTTGTGATGTTTCCAATATAGATAAACTCCTTTACTTTTGCTTTGATATTGAACCCTTCTACCGGCTCCTTATCAAACCTCATATCCTCTGGTCGAACTGAAACATAAATATGATCTCCGAAGGCTACCTCCTCAGGTAAAATAGATGCGCTTCCACATTCCATTCCCAATGAAGCCTTTTCTGAATCAACACTAATTACTGACGCTTCAAATATATTTGACTCCCCTATAAATGTTGCTACGAACTTTGTGCTTGGCTTTTCATAAATATTCTTAGGTGTATCCAACTGCTCTATGATTCCGCCGTTCATAACTGCGATTCTGTCGCTCATAGTAAGTGCTTCTTCCTGATCATGAGTAACATATACAAAAGTAATATTGAGAGCTTTTTGTAGTCGTTTTAATTCAAGCTGCATCTGCTTTCTTAGCTTTAAATCAAGGGCTCCAAGTGGCTCGTCCAAAAGTAATACCTTAGGTTGATTAATTAACGCTCTTGCAATTGCCACTCGTTGTTTCTGACCACCTGACATTTGATCAATTCTTCTTTTTTCAAAGCCCTTTAGCTGAACCAAATCCAGCATCTCTTCAACTCTCTCATGAATCTCAGCTTTAGGTACCTTCTTAATTTTTAGCCCGTAGGCGATGTTGTCATAAACTGTCATGTTAGGGAATAGAGCATAATTCTGAAAAACTGTATTTACATCTCTTTCATAAGGCTCCTTTAACTCAACACTTTCATTTTCAATTTTTATAACTCCTGATGAAGGCTCTTCAAATCCTGAAATCATTCGAAGGGTTGTAGTTTTTCCGCAGCCAGATGGGCCAAGCAATGTTAAAAACTCTCCACTTTTAATTTTCATACTCATGTTTTTGACAACATTGTTATTGCCATACCATTTCTCCACATTAAGTAAGGAAACAATTACCTCATCCTTTGTTTTCTCCTTAAAATCACCCATAATACCACTTCCTTTCTTAGCTTCCCTCTAAGGAGTATTTACAATGCTTTTTCTCCACGTTCATTGGTTCTGATTCTCATAGCTTCCTGAATGTCATACACGAACACTTTTCCATCTCCTGCTTTTCCAGTTCCAATTACGTTTGCAATGTCTGCTAAGAGTTCTTCTGTTTCATCATCCTCAACAACAGTGAATACCATCACTTTGGGGAGAAGATTTATATCACTTCCAACTATATTCATTTCAGGAATGTATCCCTTTTGTCGTCCACATCCCATTACCGAACTAACAGTCATTCCCTGACAGTTATGTACAACTAATAATTCCTTTAAACCATTTAATTTTTCCTGCCTTGTAATAATTTCAATTTTTTTCATAGGCTTCTCCTTTTCCGAATATACAAAAAGAGGCGTCTCAAAAGATTTAATCTTTGAAACACCTCTTTGTGTTTTAGTTACTCATAAATTTTGTAAGATATTTATCCATTAATTCAATCTGTTCATCTGATACTGGAACCATCCATGCACCATCTGTTACATCTTCTCTAAGATTGAAGGCTGGACTATCTGCAATTTCCTTTGGAGCAATTGCTCTTACTCCTTCTGTTGAAAGCATCTGTGGATAGTAGTTTACTCTCTCCAAATATCCTTCATCAGATAACATATAGTTCATCAGCATCTCTGCTTCTTTCTTATGAGCTGCGCCACTAGGAATTGCCCATGTTGATGAATATGATTCGATTGGTGAATCCAATGTTGCCACATCATATTTATCCCAGTTATCTAAGTTGCTCATCAGTTTTCCGTAGTCATAACAAAGGGCAACTGAGCACTCACCGTTTTCTAATGACTGATATGTTGCAGGAGTAAATGCTTTGATGTTTTTCTTAATTTCCACCCATAAATCTGCTGCAGCTTCGTAATCTGATTCAGTTGTTGAATCTGGCTGATAGCCTAAAGCTGTAAGTGCCATACCAAATAGTGTAATAGTTGAACTTACTGAACAAATCTCTCCCTCTAATGCTGGATCTGCCAAGTCCCTAAAGGATTTAATTTCAATTGGGCAGGTTTCCTTGTTATAAACAACTAAGGTGTAATAATAACCACCGCTTGGACAAGTGTATGTGTTGTCATCGTCACCAACCACTCCCATACATTTCTCATCCAACTTTTTCACATTAGGAATATTTGAATAATCAATTTCAGCTAAAAGGTTATTATCAACAAAAGGCTTTACATATGCTGACTCTAAGTCAATAAAGTCGTAATCTGATTCGCCCTCTGTAGCTATGAGCTTGGCTAAAATCTCGTCTGTGTTTGTGATATAACTACAGTTAACATGAATTCCTGTTTCCTTTTCAAAGTTTTCAAACAGTTCATCTGGATACGATCCCTCCCAAACGATAATGTTTACAGTGTCGCCTGTTTCTTTTGCTGAAGAAGTATCTGCTGAACCGCAGCCTGACAACATAGATGCAATAAGTACTCCCGATAATAACAAACTTAAAATCTTTTTTCTCATAGCATGTCCTCCTTTTCAAATACAAATAAAAACAGGCCAAAGGCGTTTGCGTGTCGCCTTTGACCTGCTTACTTCTTGTCCAGATGTTTATCTGTAAATTTGATGTTGCCATCATATCGATAAAAATAAGTCCTGTCAATAAAAAATGAGTATTTTTATCAATTATGGATGTATTGTCAAAATATTCTAATATCTATTAGTAATTTTGTGAAAATGTTACAAGCACCTGCGATATATTTCTACAACATCATCTACTAAGAGAGGGATATAACATTTGTCAGTACCAGCCGCTACCGCTTTTTCTGCCATCTCCACAAACTTTGAATCATCATCAATACCAATTGACCTTAGATTTAATGACAGCCCCATTTCTTCAAACAAATTTTTCGTACATTCAATAGCCTTCTTTGCCATAGCATATTTATCATCCTCCCAAGGAATATCGAAAACTCCATGGGCATAATTTGCAAACATATCCACGGTTTTATCGCTAAGAATATACTCCATCCATACTGGAGTAATAATAGCAAGACCATGTCCATGTGTAACATCATAGTAGGCTGATAGCTGATGCTCCATAGCATGACATGGCCAAGGGCCTAACTTTCCGCATGCAATAAAGCCATTTATTGCCCAGCTGGCTGTCCACATAAGGTTTGCTCTGGCATTGTAATCTGTTGGATTTTTACATGCTATAGGTCCGAAATGAGCACAGGTTTTTAGCAAGCCCTCCATAATTCTTTCCTGCATGTATGTATCCTCCACACCATTGAAATAGACCTCCATTATGTGATTCATAATATCTGCTGTTCCAGATGCAGTTTGGTACTTTGAAACGGAATAGGTATATTCGGGATCAAGAATAGAATATTTCGGGTAGAGCAGATAACTATCTAGTCCTTTTTTCTCGTTAAGCTCCATATTTGAAATCACAGAGAAATAATCCATTTCAGAGCCAGTTGCAGAAAGAGTAAGAATTGAAATAATTGGCAAAGCATCTGTTACAAGACTATTATCCTCCACCAAGTCCCAAGCATCACCATCGTAGAAAGTGGCTGCCGCAATAGCCTTTGCACAGTCTATAGTGCTTCCACCTCCGATTGGAAGGACAACATCTATGCCCTCTTTTCTCGCAATTTCAGCGCCCTTATTCACTGTAGTATGTCTGGGGTTTGGCTCAACTCCACTTAGCTCTGTATGATAAATACCAGCATTATCCAAAAGCTTAATTACAGTGTCATACAATCCAATCTTCTTGATGCTTCCACCACCATAGACAATCAAAACCTTAGTTCCAAATTCCTTAACGAAGTCAGGCAACTGTTCCACAGACCCTTTACCAAAAGCAATTTTAGTTGGAATGGAATAGAAAAAATTTTGCATAGCATTATCCTCCTTTTCTTGAGAACATATAAAAAAGCGCCACGATAAATCGTGACGCCTTTGTCCTCGTTTTTTATAATTGCAACGAGTCTACATGAAATATCAAATGATGTCAATATTTATTTAACCCAGGCCTCAAACTCCGTCAACTCACCAAGCTTCTTAGCATACACCAAAAGCCTCTTTCTTCCATCCTCATTTAAGCCCTCATATTCCGCTTGTAGTTGCTTCATCTTGTAATCCGCCTTAGACTCAGTAACATCAGCTTCATCTATTCCCTTTCCGGTAAGAAGAGCCTCAGGTGTTACCTCCAATACTCTACATATATCCATAATCTTATCCGCAGAAGGTGTATGACCTTTGGTCTTCCAATCGCTGATTGTACTTGAAGCTATGCCAGCTGCCTTTCCAAATGAATTCTGACTCATTCCACGCTCTTTTATTAGGAAAAATATTCTTTCTGTAATCGTCATAATCCTCATTTACCTTTCAACTTTTATCCTAAAACTGTTGACACAATCAAATTTCGAACTTATTATTAGTACTAAGAAATGGGTTTTTTGTCCGGTAAGCCTTTAAGGTCGAAGGGGTTGCTCGTTTCTTTTTTTATGTCAAGAATATCATATAAATACAATTTATTATCATTAGCATGTCTAATAAGCATGGATGCATGATACAAATTATATCTCTCAACCTCTCCATTTGTTCCAAAAACCGGTAATCCAAATCTTGAATCGAATCTATACCATCCATACTTTGCATTCCTTAAATGTTTATTTCCAACATTATCCCTATGATGCCTTCCTGTTGCAATCATTAATAGTTCAGGAATTCCTTGTGCTGCATTAGCTTTTGCTTTAGCATTACCCCCTTTGAGGCATTCAGTATATTCTGAACCAGTATACTCTTCAGGTAAATCAGTCCCGATATACACCATGTCCTTTGTACTAGAAATCTCATATACACTACCAACATACTTTTTCAGATATTCTTTAACATCATCCCAATCTACAGAACGCTTACCTTTGAATTTTATATTATTAATTAATACAACATCCTTTCCCTTCTCATCCTTAACAATTGTTACATTACTATTATTTTCCAATTACTATATTCCCCTTCATCTATTACTTCTCTGAGATAACAAAGTTTAAACTCATGTTTTATCCCAGCCTGTCTGTCCGTTATAACGGATAATTATATACGTTTTCACGTAGATACTATCATGTTAACAAAATTATTTCAATCTCTAGACAATGAACTCTATATTTTTACATTAAAAAAAGTGGTCGAATTTGACCACTTTCTTTTTATTATCTAAAAAAACAAAATCTCTTCAATAGCTTCCACTTCTCTTCTGGCCAACCAGTCTGTCTGCTATCTTCAGGTTTATGTTCGTTTTATACTCTTGTTAAACTACAAATTGTTTCCACATGATAAGTTCCAGGGAACATATCAACGCATGCAAGTCGCTTTACCTCATATCCACGTGCAAGGAAAACCTCAAGGTCACGGGCAAGGCTGGTAGGCTTACAGGAAATGTAAACAAGTGAGTCTACACCGTAATCTATAATCTTCTCCAGAGCCTTTGGATGGATACCATCACGTGGTGGGTCAAGGATGATGTAATCTGGCTTTTCAGAAATATCATCAAGAACCTTAAGCACATCACCTGCTATGAAATCGCAGTTATCCAAGCCGTTGAGCTTGGCATTATCCTTGGCAGCCTCTACTGCCTCTGCAATGATTTCTACGCCTGTAACATGCTTTGCTGCTGGAGCGATAACCTGGGCGATAGTACCAGTGCCAGAGTAAAGGTCATATACCTCTGCTCCATCAGCACCTGCTGCAACAAAGTCACGAGCGGTGCTATAAAGCACCTCTGCTCCAAGTGAGTTTGTCTGGAAGAATGAAAATGGAGTGATAGTAAATGAAAGTCCAAGTATTTCTTCCTTGAACCAATCCTGACCGTAGAGGATTTCAGTGCCCTCATCTACGACCACATCTGCTTCTCTGTCATTTTTAGTGTGAAGGATACCAGTAAGCTTTCCTTCCCACTCCGGGCAATCTACAAGTGCCTGCTTCCAAGCATCAAGAAGTGACTTCTCATGTGCGGCATCAATCTGTGTACTGGTAACCAAATCAACTAGTATTTCACCAGTCTTGGCAGCCTTACGTACTAATAGATGACGCAGATAACCTACATGAGTATTCTTACGGTAATATGGAATATTCGCATTTACGAAGTAGTCAAGAGTCAGCGTAAGGACTCTGCGCATGTCGGCATCAATAATCTTGCAATTATCAACTGTGACAATATCGTAAAAGCTGCCCTTCTTGTGCATACCAAGAGAAAGTGGGCCATCCTTTACCTCGTCGCCAAAGGAGAATTCCATCTTATTTCTATATTCAAACTGCTTAGGGCTGGCCTTGATACCTTCATAAGTAGCAGACCAAACATTCTCTCCAATAACAGGAGCCATCAAATCATGAATCATACCCTCTTTTATCTTCAGCTGCTCCTCATATGGGAGAGATTGATACGTACAACCACCGCACTTTCCAAAGTGTGGACATGCTGGCTCAGCCATCTCAAGTGGGGATGGTGCATCCACAGAAAGCAGATTTCCCAGGGCCTTTTCCTTTGAAGACTTCTTCACACGAACAGACACTGTCTGACCTGGAAGGACACCCTTTACACGAAGGCAATCACCCTCTACAGTCTCCACAATGCCCTTGTTTGGGAAGTTAACCTTAATGACTTTACCCTGTACTATTTCTCCACGCTTCATATAACACCTCTTGAATGCCAGTTATCCTAGGTTCACATGCTCCCGCAGGGCACCCTCCATACAGCGCTAGGCAACCTCCCGCTACGCGGTTCCTTCATAGCTTGCATGGCACTCCCCTGCTCGCGCTTGCCAAGTTTTTCTAAACTGACATTAATCTATTTTACGTAACTTTGCGAAGGAAGCGAACATCTTCTTTACACCGACAGAGTCGAAGTCTACTGTAACTTCATAGTCACGACCTTCATCGATGATATTCTTAACTGTTCCTTCTTTAAATTTAATATGGCTGACACGATC
>JAEEGL016490487.1_pt1 | contig 15214 bp, 12 predicted proteins | sample 9134231 | NCBI WGS metagenome assembly JAEEGL01 (sample SAMN16246548, study PRJNA631951) | gut metagenome | biome: gut microbiome; feature: rumen; material: fiber-attached | host: Bos | place: Iran: Karaj | collected 2018-10 | reverse complement strand
TCAGGGAGCTACGGTGAGGATCCGTGAACCCGGCAGGAAGCGGGTGAAGCCAATTCCGCCGCCGGAGTTTGAACAGATCACACTGGAACTTACGCCCGCGGCATCGGAGCCGAAGGAAGAACCTAAACCACTTCCGAAGGAAGAGACAAAAGCTGAGCCTAAACCTGAACCGAAGCCGGTTCCCAAGCCTGCCCCCAAACCTGCACCTAAGCCGGTGGAGAAGGCGAAACCCGAGCCGCCGGCGGGGGAGATGCTGTTTAAGCAGTGTAAGAGCTGCTGGTGCTTCGATTGTAAGCACAACAAGCGAAATGATGGCGTGCCGAGGGATTTCGGCGGAATGAGCATGCCATGTCCGGCGTGCGACGGATGTGTGGCCGAGGATATGGCTACCATCTGTGAGATCGGAAATGCGAAAGAAGGCTGTATGACCAGAGCCCTTGAAGAGGGCATTGTAGTACAGGAAGAAGATATATAACGGAGTAAATCAATTCTATGAAGATAATCATTGTGGGCTGTGGAAACGTAGGATCCACCATAGCAAAGCAGTTAAGCCAGGAAGGCCATGATATAACCATCGTCGATAAGGACGAAAAGAGCGTAAGGAGCATCAGCGACAACTGGGATGTAATGGGTATCGTCGGAAGCGGCGCTTCTCTTTCGATCCTCAGGGATGCAGGGGTTACGGAAGCGGATATGCTCATCGCGGTTACGGATTCCGACGAAAGAAACCTTTTCTGCTGTCTGATGGCCAAGAAAGCCGGAGCCCGGCATACCATTGCCAGGGTGAGAAATCCCGAGTTCAAAGAGGACATAAGCTTCATCAAGGAAGACCTTGGTCTTTCCATGGCGGTAAATCCCGAACAGGGCGCTGCGGACGAGATCGCAAGGCTTCTTAAATTCCCTTCGGCAATCGAGATCGATTCCTTTGCCAGAGGCAGGGTGGACCTTCTTAAATTCGAAGTTACCAAGGACAGCCCCATCAACGGCATGGTCCTTAAGGATATGCATAAGACACTTAACACCAATGTCCTTATCTGCATAGTCGAGCGTGAGAACGAGACCATCATCCCCACCGGTGATTTTGTCATGAAGGAAGGGGACAGGATCTCCTTTGTTGCATCCACAAAGCGTGCGACTCAGTTCTTCAAGGCCATAAACCTTAACCAGGGCAAGGCCCGCTCCTGCATGATCGTAGGCGGCGGAGAAACAACCTATTATCTTGCCAAGCAGCTTATTTCCACTGGCGTGGAAGTCAAGATCGTGGATAAGGTGAAGGCAAAGTGTGATGAGCTTGCAGCCAAGCTTCCCGAGGCTGTAATAATAAACGGTGACGGCCAGGACAAGAACCTTCTTTCCGAAGAGGGCATAGAAAGAACACAGTCCTTCGTTACCCTTACAAATCACGACGAGATAAATGTCATGATGTCCATCTACGCCAAGAAGGCAAATCCGAAGGTAAAGCTTATCACCAAGGTTCACAGAAGCACCTACGACGACATCATCGACGATATGAACATCGGAAGCATAATCAACCCCAAGCTCATTGCGGGTGAGAGCGTTGTCCAGTATGTCCGTGCCCTTCAGAATTCCATGGGAAGCAACATGGAGAGCCTTTACAAGCTTTGCTCAGGCAAGGCTGAGGCCATAGAGTTTAAGGTTAAGGAATCCTCAAAGCTTACGGGAGTTCCCCTTAAAGACATTAAGTTAAAGCCCAATGTCATCATCTGCTGTATCATCCATAACGGGGCAATCGAGACCCCCGGAGGTCTTTCCACCATCTCCCTCGGAGATACCGTTATCGTGGTAACGACAAATACGGGCTTTGACGATATTACCGATATTTTGGATTAGAGTGTGGGTTATGAACAGATCGATAATCAGATTTATACTTTGCAGGGTAATGCAGTTTGAGGGAGCGTTCTTTTTACTCCCTTGTATAGTTGCCATCATATATCATGAGGAACAGGGCGTTGTTTTTGCTTTTTCTGCGGCGGCGGCTTTCGCACTGGGAACTCTCGGATGCATGTTTAAGCCGAAAAGCACCGTGTTCTACGCAAGGGAAGGCTTTGTGACCGTTTCTCTTTCGTGGATCCTTTTATCCCTTATAGGCGCGATTCCCTTCGTAGCCACCGGGGAGATCCCCAATTACATTGATGCGCTGTTTGAAACGGTTTCCGGTTTTACAACAACGGGAGCCAGTGTCCTTACGGATGTGGAAGCCATGTCAAAAACAACAATGTTCTGGCGCTGCTTCACCAACTGGATCGGTGGCATGGGAGTGCTTGTTTTTATCATGTCCATCCTTCCCCTGTCGGGAAGTTACAACATGAACCTTATGAAGGCAGAGAGTACCGGCGCAGAGGTAGGTAAGATAGTTCCCAGAGTAAAGGATACGGCCAAGGTGCTTTACGGTATCTACATCGGCCTTTCGGTGGTTCTGGTGATCCTTTTCCTTTTCAGCGGAATGAATCTTTACGAGGCGCTGATCATCACCTTCTCAAACATGGGAACCGGCGGTTTTGCAAACCTTAATGCCAGCCTCGGCGGATACTCACATTCGGCTCAGGTCATCGCCACCATTTTCATGCTTTTATGCGCCGTTAATTTCAACGTGTATTATCTTATAATAACAAAACGTTTCAAGGATATTCACAAGCTTGAAGAGGTAAGATGGTATCTGATCATAGTTGCTGTGAGCATTACGATCATCACCTTTAATGCAAGGAGCAGCTTTGAGACACTTTATGACTCCTTCCATCATTCGGCATTCCAGGTGGCTTCCATCATATCCACCACCGGTTTTGCAACGGCGGATTTCAATACCTGGCCCATGCTTTCAAAGGCAATACTTCTGATGCTTATGCTTGTGGGCGGCTGCGCCGGCTCCACCTGCGGAGGAATAAAGGTTTCGCGACTTCTTCTTTCTCTGCGTACGTTAAAGCGCGAGCTTAATCACATCACCCATCCGAGAAGCGTCAAGAAGATCCAGTACGGCGGAAACGCAGTAACCGAAGAAACGGTTAAATCCGTTGGATCCTTCATGATCGCGTACATTTTTGTTTTTGTGGTATCGAATCTGGTCGTAGCGATCGATAACTTTGATTTTCAGACTACATTTTCCGCAGTCCTTGCATGCCTCGGCAATATCGGACCCGGTCTCGGTATCGTTGGACCTACGGGAAATTACAGCACACTGTCAGCGTTCTCAAAGCTCATTTTGTCCTTTGATATGCTGGCGGGACGTCTGGAGATATTCCCCATGCTTGTTTTGTTCTACACGGGGACATGGAAAAGAAATTAAGGCGGTTTGTTAAATGGCTATAGTAAAAGAAGAGATAAATGTAAGAAAAGCGATACTTCACGTGCTTGACTCCACCACCGGAGAAGCGGGGCTTTCCGATGAGGAATTGACCTACGGCTCCGAGTTTTCGGAATTCATCAAGGAGCATATCGCCAACATCTTCAGCGGCGACGATATAAAGAAATGCGAATTCCATAAGCGGGAATCCGAGGTTTATCAGGTGCTGGAGGCATATGACGACGACAATTTCGTTGAGATTAGCAAATCCATTGCGGAAAACCTTTATTCCATAATGAATGCAAATATCGACATTCCCGCGGGGGATCTTCTTGTTGTGAGATTTTCCTGCGATTCCCTCGAGTATCTGGCGCTTCTTAAACTTAATTACAAGCCCATGTATACCCATCGCATGCAGCCCTCTGAAAGCGGTATAGTAAACGAGGTCTATACATACAAGGAGATACTTCCACAGGGCTCTTCGAAGCTTGCCGAGGCCTGCATAATAAGGCTTACAGACCTGGCTTTGTGGCTGGTTGAAAAGAAAGCGGAGATAAACGGAAAGAAAGAGGATTATTTCAGCGAGTATTTCTTAAAATGCAGCGCAAAGATGTCCGATAAGAAGAAGCTTGCCGTTGTATCGAAGGCTATTGAAGCGGTGAACAACGAAGCCTACGAAGAGACCTACAGATACGAGCCCCAGATGAAGGCAAAGGAGATAATCAACAGCGAACTTGAAAAGAACGGGGGTTTTGTTGTTGACGATCTGGGAGATCTTGTTTTCAAGGAACGTCCCGACCTTCGAGAGGCATTTCAGGAGAGGATGGAGAAGTTCGATCTGGTAAAAGAAGAAGTCCTTCCCCAGAGTGAATCAACCACAAAGAAGTTTGCAAAGCAGAACCTTGTTACCGACAAGGGCATAGAGATAAAGATCCCCATGGATCAGTATAAGGACGGAAATGTGGAGATCACCACAAATCCCGACGGAACGCTCTCGCTTTTCATAAAGGATATTGGAAACATAAATGCTAAGTATTGAGGCATGAATATGGGAAATACTGTAGATTATGTAACTGATCACTGTCATGAAAGTTTTAAGGTGCGTCCTTTTTCAAAAGAGGATGCCCTTGTATTAAGCCAGCTTTCTTATCTTAAATTCGATAAGCTGATGCCGGCGACCGATGAGAAAACTTATACTCTTAAGGATTTGAATGAAAGCCCGGGATTCGATTCCCTGTTTGCAAATCCAAAGTATGAGAAGCCCAACCGTGCGCTTTTTGATGCGACATTGAAAGCTCCGAGATTTAAAGGGCTGAAGGTTTGTTTTTACATAAACAGGATCGACGTGGCAGACGAAACACAGTTCTGCGCCATCACATTTATCCTTCCCGGTGGGCATCCCTTTATAGCCTTCAGGGGAACGGACGAGACGATCCTGGGCTGGCAGGAGGATTTCAGGCTGGCCCTTGACAAGCCCATAACCGGACAGAAGCTTTCCGCAAGGTATCTAAACGATGTGGGAGCAAGGGTCAAGGGCGAGATAATGGTGGGAGGCCATTCAAAGGGCGGAAACCTTGCCATGTTCTCATCCATGCAGTGTTCCGAGGTGATAAGGGAGAGGATATCAAAGATCTACAGCTTTGACGGACCGGGCTTCAGACCGGATCTCCTTGACGAATACGGCTATTGGCTCATAAGGGACAGGGTTGTTTCCGTTATACCGAAGTCTTCCGTTGTGGGACTTCTGCTTTCGGGCAACAGGGACAGTATCGTTGTAAGCTCAAAGCGGACGGGTATGAAGCAGCACGATCCCTTTAACTGGATCATCGAGGACGGAAAACTGTCGGAGACACATCTTACGGAACAGCATGTGATGCTGCTTGATTCCTTTAACCAGTGGATGTTCTCCCTTGATGAGGAGCACTTGAACGGGTTCATATCCATGCTTGTGGGCGTTCTTGATGCAACTCAGGCGGACACTACGCTGGAACTTACCGGAGAAGCTTACAAATATGCAATGAATGTCATAAGGGCAGCCAAGGACCTTGATGATGAAACCAAGGAATTTCTTTCGGGACTTTTAAAGTCCTTTTATGAATTGATGAAGGACAGGATGAAGACGGAGATCCAGACGAAGATCGAAGTCAAGCGCGAGGAATTAAGTGCCAAGCTGGAAGTCCGAAACGCGGAGAAACAAAAACGGAAAAAGAACACGAAGACGAAAAAGGATCGGTCATGACGGCCGGTTCTTTTTGTTTTTCCCGGGAAAAGGGTTCAAAAAAGTGAAAGCGCTTACAAAATGTTCAAAATCGGCAAAGTTTGTTCATAAAAACGCAAAGAAATATGCAAATTTTTGCTGTAAGATGTGTATGTAAGTAATTTCAACCCCATAAATGAAACAGGAGGAAAATATGGAATTAAGAACCGCAGCATCACCCAAGGACGTGAAATGGTACGACACCAAGAGACTCCGTGAGGAATTCCTCATAGACGATCTTTTTAAGAAAGACGACATAAAGCTGGTTTACAGCCACATTGACAGGATCATCACGGGAAGTGCAGTTCCCGTAAAGCCCCTTAAGCTCACCGCAGGGGACGAGTTACGCGCCGAGTACTTCTTGCAGAGAAGAGAGATGGGCGTAATCAACATCGGGCCCGCCGGCTACATTACCCTTGACGGCAAGAAATATGAAGTGGGCCACAAGGAAGCAATGTACATCGGAATGGGAACAAAGGACGTTGTTTTTGAAAGCGTGGATCCTTCAAATCCCGCAAAGTTTTATTTAAATTCCGCACCTGCTCACAAGACCTATCCCACAAAGCTTATCAAGCTTGAAGGCGAGCCTTCCGAGGATGTGGTCATCGTTAAGCCCGAGAACAAGAAGGAGCTTGGTTCCCAGGCCGAGGCAAATCACAGGACCATCAACAAGTTCATCCTTCCCGGTCAGGTGGAGACCTGCCAGCTTGAAATGGGCATGACTCATCTTGAGGCAGGAAGTGTATGGAATTCAATGCCCTGCCACACCCACGACAGAAGAATGGAAGTTTATTTATACTTCGACATGGACGACGATCAGATGCTCATGCACTTCATGGGCGAGCCTCAGGAGACCAGACATATCTGCATCCACAACGAGCAGGCGGTGATCTCACCCAGCTGGTCCATCCACTGCGGATGCTCCACAAAGAACTACACCTTCATCTGGGGAATGGTTGGCGAGAACCAGGACTTCGACGACATGGATGATGTGGCTCCCATCGATTTAAGATAACGGTAACGGTAAACAATTCATATATAAGGAGAAACAAAATGAGCAATATTCTTGATAAGTTTTCATTAAAAGGAAAGGTAGCATGGATCACAGGCGCTTCCTACGGCCTTGGCCTTGCATATGCCATCGCTTACCACGAGGCAGGCGCAAAGATCGTTTTCAACGATATCAAGCAGGAACTTGTGGATCGCGGAATGGAAGAGTATAAAAAGAGAGGTATCGATGCATACGGTGCTGTCTGCGACGTTACAAACGAGGAGCAGGTTAAGGCATTCGTTGCCGACGTTAAGGCAAAGGTCGGAACCATCGACATTCTTGTTAACAACGCAGGTATCATCAAGAGAATACCCATGACCGAGATGAGCGTAAACGACTGGAACGCAGTAATTAATGTTGACCTTACGGGACCTTTCATCTGTTCAAAGGCCGTACTTCCTGATATGATAGAAAAACAGAGCGGAAAGATCATAAACGCTTGTTCCATGATGTCCGAGTTCGGACGTGAGACCGTTTCCGCATATGCTGCGGCTAAGGGCGGACTTAAGATGCTTACCAGAAACATCTGCTCCGAGTATGGCCAGTACAATATTCAGTGTAATGCCATCGGACCCGGCTACATCGCAACACCCCAGACCGCTCCTCTTCGTGAAAAGGGTGAGGACGGCTCCATGAATCCCTTCGACCGTTTCATCAGGTCCAAGACCCCCGCTCAGAGATGGGGACGTACGGAAGATCTTATGGGACTTGCGGTATTCCTTGCTTCTCCCGCTTCCGATTTCATCAACGGTCAGGTAGTATATATTGACGGCGGTATTTCCGCATACATCGGTCAGGATCCCAACAATCTCGACGAATCCAAATTTGCCGATGAGGTTGAGGAGCAGCCCGACGTAAAGGTAAATGACTGATCTTAAAGGATCATTCAGATAAAGGAGATTTTTCTATGAACGCTTATGAAACTTTTGAAAAGATCGGTATCGTTCCCGTTGTTGTTCTGGACGATGCCAAGGATGCGGCTCCCCTTGCGGATGCTCTTTGCAAAGGCGGACTCCCCTGTGCTGAGGTAACCTTCAGAACAGAGGCTGCGGCAGAAGCCATCAAAAACATGGTGGCTGCCCGTCCCGAGATGTTTGTGGGTGCCGGAACCGTTCTTACCACCGAGCAGGTGGATCGTGCGGTTGAGGCAGGTGCGAAGTTTATTGTTTCTCCCGGTCTTAATCCCAAGGTAGTTAAGTACTGTCAGGAAAAGGGCGTGCCCGTTGTTCCCGGAACGAACAACCCCAGCAATATCGAGGCTGCTTTGGAGCTTGGACTTAATGTTGTTAAGTTCTTTCCCGCAGAGCAGAGTGGCGGTATCGCAATGATCAAGGCAATGTCCGCTCCCTACACTGGAGTGAGATTCATGCCTACAGGCGGCGTTAATGCCAAGAACTTAAATGATTATCTTTCCTTCGATAAGATCATCGCCTGCGGCGGATCATGGATGGTAAAGAAGGACCTTGTTGCTGCAGGAAAGTTTGATGAGATCGAGAAGCTTACCGAAGAGGCTGTAAGGACAATGCTCGGTTTCGAATTAAGACATATCGGTGTCAACTGCGACAGCGAAGAAGAAGCAGACGGCGTAGCCGACAGATATGACGACCTCTTCGGATTCACAAAGAAAGTCGGAAACAGCTCCATCTTCGCAGGTATCGAGATAGAGGCTATGAAGAAGGCAGGCAGAGGCGCAAAGGGCCATATCGCCATCGGAACCAACAGCGTTCTTCGTGCAAAGAATTATCTTGAGACCGTTAAGGGTGTTAAATTCATCGAAGATTCCGCTTCCTATAAGAACGGAAAACTCACTGCGATCTATCTCGAGGAAGAGATCGGCGGATTTGCGGTGCATCTTGTACAGAAATAAAGGAGAAGGACAATGGCAAAGGTTATAACAATGGGTGAGATCATGTTAAGACTCTCAACCCCCAATTTTGAAAAATTCATTCAGGCCGACGAGTTCGACATCAACTACGGCGGCGGTGAAGCAAACGTAGCCGTTTCACTTGCAAACTACGGCCACGATGCGGAATTCGTAACAAAGGTTCCCGACAATGAGATCGGTGAATGCGCAGTTGCTGCATTAAGAAAGTACAATGTGGGAACAAAGAACATTGCCCGCGGCGGCGAGAGACTCGGTATCTACTATCTTGAGAGCGGCTCCGCTGTAAGGCCTTCAAAGGTTGTTTACGACAGAGCTCACTCAGCGATCTCCGAGGCAGTGGCAGCAGACTTTGATTTTGACGCAATCTTCGACGGTGCAGACTGGTTCCACTTTACAGGTATCACTCCCGCACTTTCCGATGCGGCAGCAGAGCTTACCGAGCAGGCACTTATCGCCGCAAAGAAGCACAACGTAAAGGTTTCCGTTGACCTTAACTTCCGTAAGAAGCTCTGGTCTTCAGAGAAGGCTCAGAAGGTCATGAAGAACCTTATGAAGTATGTTGATGTATGTATCGGTAACGAAGAGGATGCACATCTTGTTCTCGGCTACAAGCCCGGCAACACCGATGTAACAAGCGGTGAGCTTGAGCTTGCGGGTTACAAGTCAATATTCGAGCAGATGGTTGCAGATTACGGTTTTGAGTACTGCGTATCTTCTCTTCGCGAGAGCCATTCAGCTTCCAACAACGACTGGTCCGCATGCATCTATAACGGAAAAACAAAAGAATTCTATCACTCAAAGAAGTATCATCTTACCCCCATCGTTGACCGTGTGGGCGGCGGTGATTCCTTCGCAGGCGGCGTTATCTGCGGACTCCTTGACGGAAAGGATTTCAAGGATGCTCTTGAGTTCGGCGTAGCTGCTTCCGCACTTAAGCACACCATTCCCGGCGACTTCAACTTCGCTTCCAGAAAGGAAGTTGATACTCTCGCAGGGGGCGATGCATCAGGAAGAGTTCAGAGATAATTTTCTTTGGGAAATCATTTACAATCGAACAGACATTTGGTATGATTAAGCGGACAACCCTGATGGGTTGTCCGCTTTGTTGGAAGAGAGATTAAGTAATATGATCTGGATCATTTTGGTTTTAATATACGGAATTTTAAAGGGAATCCGCGACATCTCCAAGAAAAAGGCACTTGAGAAGAACGGAGTTGTGGAAGTCCTTTTTGTTTATACATTGCTGTCCTTCATTCTTGTTTCGCCAGCGGCGGCGGGAGCAGGGGGCGTTTCGGGCCGGGACATGCTGCTTACGGCATTTAAGTCCTTTATCATCTTTGTGGCTTTCCTGTGCAGCTTTTATGCCATAGATAAAATGCCCATAAGCTTATACGGAGTTTTGGACCTATCACGGATGGTATTTTCCATGCTTCTGGGCGTGATCATCCTTCACGAGACTCTGGGCACGTATCAGTGGATCGGTTTGTTTCTTGTGGGAGGGGGTATCCTTCTCTTAAAGTACAAGCCCGGTTTTCTTAAGAAGAAAACGGCCGACCTTCCCGCGGACTCAAAGGGGACTGACAAAACCGCCACACTGTTTGTTGTTCTGGCCTTTGTATCGGCTTTTTTAAACGGTGTGTCCGGAACCATGGACAAGATCCTTATGAGGACCATGACCAGCAGCCAGCTTCAGTTCTGGTACATTCTTTTCATGCTGATCTACTACGGACTTTACGTTGTTTTTACGAAGACGAAGATCGACTGGAGAACGGCACTTAAGAACTACCATATCTGGCTCATTGCCATATTGTTCATAATCGCCGACAAGTGCCTTTTTATCGCCAACGGCATCGAGGAATCAAGCGTGACCGTTATGACTCTTCTTAAGCAGGTGAGCGTGGTCATCATGATAATCGGCGGAAGGATCATTTACAAAGAGAAGGACACGGCTTACCGGATGTTCTGTGCAGCCGTTGTCATTGCGGGTATTGTTATTTCAGCTTTATAGGATCAAGGGAGATATATGAGTATTTACGACAGACTTAATGAACAGCAGAAAGAAGCGGTTTTTACCGTGGACGGACCGGTCCTCATCTTAGCCGGTGCAGGCTCGGGAAAGACCAATGTTCTGACCCACAGGATCTCATATCTTATAGATGAGGCCGGGGTAAATCCATACAATATCCTTGCCATAACCTTTACAAACAAGGCGGCAGGGGAAATGCGTGAAAGGGTGGACAAGCTTGTGGGCTTCGGCGCCGAGCAGATCCATGTTTCCACCTTCCACTCCATGTGCGTGCGCATCTTAAGGCGTCATGCGGACAGGATCGGCTACGACGGAAATTTCACCATTTACGATACCGACGATCAGAAGCATGTGATGAAGGAAGTCACAAAGAAATTATCCATCGATCCCAAGCAGCTTAAGGACCGGGAGATAATGAATGTGATCTCTTCCTGCAAGGACGAGCTTGTTACGCCCGAAGAGTTTCGAATGTCCTCCATCGGCGATTTCAAGAAGTCAAAGATCGCGGAATGCTATGTGGAGTATCAGGAGAGACTTAAGAAGAACAACGCGTTTGACTTTGACGATCTTCTGATGAAAACGGTGGAGCTTTTCAAAGCCGATCCCGATGTTTTGAGAAATTATCAGAATCGCTGGCAGTATATAATGGTGGACGAGTATCAGGATACGAATACAGCACAGTTTGAGCTTGTAAGGCTCCTTACGGGGGACCGCCACAATCTTTGTGTTGTAGGTGATGACGACCAGTCCATCTATCGCTTCCGCGGCGCAAACATCAGAAATATCCTTGATTTTGAGCATTATTATCCGGAAGCAAAGGTAATAAAGCTTGAGCAGAATTACAGATCCGTAGGCAATGTCCTTGATGCGGCAAACTCCGTAATAAGGAACAATTCCGGCCGTAAGGAGAAGGCCCTTTGGAGCAACAAGGAAAAGGGCAATCCCATACATTTCAGAGAATTTGACAACGGTTACGAGGAGGCCGAGTATGTAGCTTCCGAGATCAGACATTCCGTCAGAGAAGGAAACAGCGAGTACGGAGAGAATGCGGTTCTGTACCGTACAAATGCCCAGTCCAGATCCTTTGAAGAACAGTTTGTCCGTTCCAACATCCCCTACAGGATCGTGGGCGGCGTAAACTTCTATTCGAGAAGAGAGATCAAGGATCTGGTAGCTTATTTAAAGACCATCGATAACGGCCGCGACGATCTTGCGGCAAAGCGTATAATCAATCTTCCCAAGCGCGGTATCGGAGCAACCACGGTAAACAAGGTTCAGGCCGCCGCCGACAGTCACGGGATTTCATTCTTTGACGCATTGGTAAGGCCCGATCTTACAGGAATTACCGGTGCTACAGCGGAGAAACTTCACGGATTCTCGAATCTCATTTTTGTTCTTCGGGCAAGGCTTGAAAGCTTCGGAGTTGAGAAGATCCTTGATGAGGTTCTGGATCTGACGGATTACATCAATCAGATGGAAGTTGATTCGGAAGAAGAAGCGGAGGAGAGGATCGAGAATATCGAGGAACTCCGAAACAAGATGATCGCTTATTGTGAATCAAATGATGAGCCCACCCTTTCGGGACTTCTTGAGGAGATCGCGCTGGTAGCGGATATAGACAGTGTGGACGATGATGAGAATCGTACACTTCTTATGACCATCCATTCGGCAAAGGGACTCGAATTTAAGAATGTTTATCTCGTGGGAATGGAGGACGGACTTTTCCCAAGCTACATGTCCATACAGAGCGGGGATGCGGAGATCGAGGAGGAAAGACGTCTTGCCTACGTTGCCATCACCCGTGCAAAAGAGGATTTAACTATCACTTATGCCAAGGCACGTATGAATCACGGCGAGACTCAGTACAATCCCGTGAGCCGCTTTGTAAGGGAAATCCCCACGGAGCTGTTCGATATAGCGCCCAGGACCGCTAATAAGCGAAGATTCGATGATTATGACGACAGTTTTGAATCCGAAAGCTTTAAGAGAAAGCCCTACGGCGGAGACACAGGTTTCACCGGCTTTAAGCGTATTCCCACCAACACTGATGACACACCTTCGGGTTTCAGACGTACACCTTCATCCATATTGGGTGAGAAGGCTTATTCCGACAAACAGGTAACGGGTGTTATGCCATCAAAGAAGACACCTGAGGAGCAGAAGCCTTTTATCGCCAGAAAGGACGCATTGTCGGGAATCAGCAAGGGTTCGGATCTCTCTGCGAAGGGGTCTGATTACGGAGTCGGCGATCGCGTCAAACATATCAAATTCGGCGAAGGCACCGTCCTTTCCATAGAACCGCAGGGTGAGGATAAGAAAGTTAAAGTATCATTTGACACGGCGGGAGTGAGGATAATGTATGCCTCCTTCGCAAGGCTTGTAAAGATCTAATGTTGTTGTGGAAAAAACTTCACAAAGGTGGTACTATGAATCTATCAAAAACGATTTTAAAACATATCGTAAAGACTATAAGAAAAAGAGGGAGGCAGAATACTATGAGCAACAAAATCGATGAGTTAAAGGATCTTATCAGGGAGAACAATTTCTATCTTAAGAAGAAGGAAGAAAAGACCATTAATCCATGGCTGGTGGTCCTTATCGTGATCGGAGCCATTGCCGTTGTTGCGGGTATCGCATACGCAGTATACTACTTCCTTATTCCCGAGGATTCGGAGGACTTCGAGGATCTTGATGATTTTGAAGACGAGATTAACGACGACGATCTTGAAGGGGACGAATAAATAGAAAGGTTTGGGAGTGCCTCGAAGGAGACACTCCTTTTTTTGTACTATGAAAAAAGGACAGGAACTTGAGGGATATGTTCGTGAAGTGAAATATCCCGGCAAGGCAGTGATCGAAACGGAAGAGGGGCTTGTAAATGCCAAGTGTGCGCTGCCGGGACAGAAGGTAAAGGTAAGGATACACAAGATGAGAAAGGGCAAGCCCGAAGCGATCGTCCTTGAGCTTCTTGAGCCCTCGCCGGATGCTATAGCAAGTCAGTGCCCCCATTTCGGAATCTGCGGCGGCTGCACATATCTTACAATGAAATACGAGGATGAACTTAAACTCAAGGAGCGTCAGGTTAAGGAACTTCTTGATACTGTTGTGGAGCCCGGTTCCTATGAGTGGGAAGGGATCAAATCAAGCCCCGTTATGGAAGGCTACCGTAACAAAATGGAGTTTTCCTTCGGGGATGAGTATAAGGACGGACCCTTAAGTCTCGGAATGCACAGAAGGGGCAGCTTTTACGATGTCATCATGACGGATTCCTGCTATATCTGTGATGAAGATTACAGAAAGATCCTTCGTGCCACAAGGGATTACTGGGCCGACAAGGGCTATAAGTTCTTTCATAAGATGCGTCATGACGGATATCTTCGCCATCTGCTGGTAAGAAAGGCACGTCATACAGGGGAGATAATGGTGGCACTTGTAACCTCAAGTGAAGCAGATCCCGATCTTACGCCCTATAAGGACATGCTTCTGTCTCTTGATCTGTCGGGGAAGATCGTAAGCATTCTTCATACCGTAAACGATTCCCTTTCCGATGTTGTCAAAAATGACGGAACAGAGATACTTTACGGCCGTGACTATATAAATGAAACGCTTCTTGGCCTGTCTTTCAAGATAAGCGAGTTTTCCTTTTTCCAGACCAATTCCGCAGGGGCAGAGGTCCTTTATTCCGCTGTCAGGGACATGATCGGTGATCTTTCCGAGGGAGGAAAGCCCTCAAAGGTGGTATACGATCTGTATTCCGGAACCGGAACCATTACCCAGCTTATGGCTCCCGTAGCAAAGAAAGTTTACGGAGTCGAGATAGTTCCCGAGGCTGTTGAGGCGGCTAAGGATAATGCACTTTTAAACGGTATCGACAATTGCGAATTCATCTGCGGAGATGTTCTGAAGGTGATCGATGATATTGAGGAAAAGCCCAATTTCATAATCCTTGATCCCCCCCGTGACGGGATACATCCCAAGGCTCTTCCAAAGATCCTTGATTACGGTGTCGACAGCATAATCTATATTTCCTGCAAACTCTCCAGCCTGATCCGCGATCTTGAACCCATCCAGGCCGCAGGTTACCGCGTTGTAAGGGCTGCCTGCGTGGAACAGTTCCCCTGGACCGGAAATATTGAGACCATAGTTTGCTTGAGAGGCTGAGATCGGCGAAGGATCATATCGAGGTAACGATATGGATATAGTCAAATCCATAAGAAAATTGAGAGAAAGCGCAGGGATGTCACGTAAAGAGTTTTCAGAGCATAAGGGGCATTAGACGAGGAGAAAGACGATGAAAGCAGTAGAAGTATATCTATTTGGACAGATACTTGGAACGCATTCTTTTCTTTTGAAGGATGGATTCCTAAAGCCGGATGAGTATTCGGAGATTAAAGAACAGTATTTCCTTCCGGGCGGGGAGACAGGGACTGCGGCAACAGTGCTGAACTCCTTGGGGGTGACTGTTCGCATTGATGGCACATGGATCGGCACTGAAGTGGCTCCGATGCTTCGTGATTTCTATGCCGGGACAGGCGTAGACTTATCATCCCTTACGTTTTCGGATGATACAGGAGTAATGGATTATGTAGTGATCGCAGGGCTTGTACGCTCACCTATGGGACATTTCCAGACGCTTTTTTCCAGTGGCAAACAGTGGTGGAATAATCCAAAGGAGGAAGATATCATCGGATGCAAAG
>JAEEGL014494208.1_pt1 | contig 15214 bp, 11 predicted proteins | sample 9134231 | NCBI WGS metagenome assembly JAEEGL01 (sample SAMN16246548, study PRJNA631951) | gut metagenome | biome: gut microbiome; feature: rumen; material: fiber-attached | host: Bos | place: Iran: Karaj | collected 2018-10 | reverse complement strand
TCTGCAGAGCCCTTGATATAAGGAACAACCGTGACGCCCTTTCGCGGCTGGACGACGATGAAAAGGGTGTAGATTTAATCGACACCCCTGGCGGAAAGCAGAAAGCCACGGTAGTTAACGAATCCGGACTCTATACACTGGTCATGGGAAGCCGCAAGCCTGAAACGAAAGCTTTCAAGCGCTGGGTCACCCACGAAGTGATCCCGTCCATCAGAAAATATGGAGCCTACGTTACTGACGCCGTACTTGACGTGATGGATGCCCGTCCCGAGATCATTCCCGACTTCATCAGGCTCCTGAAAGAAGAGAACGCGAAAGCGAAAGCCGCCCGTAAGGAACTGGCAAAAGTCCGGAGGGAAAACGCCCTTCTCAGACCGAAGGCAGATTACTACGATGCGTTCGTAAGCCCCGAGGATCTCACCTGCATCAGCTATACGGCAAAGGAACTCGGCGTGGAACTGACAAAGTTCGTCGGATACCTGCTCGATCACGGGTACGTGTTCCGTGACCGTCACCGCGACGGAAGGATATTCGCGAAAGCCGGGAAGAGAAATTCCAGACTGTTCGAGACAAGAGACTTTTACCTTCCGAGCGGAAGAAAGAGCGAATACACTCTGGTAACTCCCGAGGGAAAAGCGTATTTCAAAGGCATCGTGGAAAAGATCCGGGAATGGGAGCCCTATGATCCCGAAGCCGGAGAAGCGGACGTCGTACTGGCTGTATTTGCCGGCTGAAAATGCCGTTTACTGCCGAAATTCCAATGGTGAAGACCTATGGCAAAGAACGGAACATCCCTGCAGTTCTCTCTGGATGAAACGGGAGAGCCTGCGGTCACGCGCCAAAAGACCGGGAAACCCGGAGATACGGCGCGTCTGTATTTTGAAAAGAAAAAACCTCCTTCAAAACTGTCACATTCCGCTGCAGCATGCGCCGTCAGTTACGGCATGAGCGGAAGCGATGACAACGCCTCCTCCGATGTGGCCAGAACGGCGGCGGAACAAACCGTTATCGCCGCCGGGACGGTCCACCGGTCGTCCGAAAACCGAACGGAAACGAAAACGTCCGCACCTGTACAGGACGGCGGAGGGTATTCCTCGAATCCCGGCTCAAAACAGCAGCAGAAACGGAACATCAAAAAGGAGTATGCCAACAGCAGAAAAGGAAAGTCCGCATCAAAGGCGGCAAAAACGTCTGAGAAGACTGCCAAAGCGGCAAGGACGGCCGACAAAGCAGAGAGCGCAGCCGGGTCCGGACCCGGAAAGAAACTTATCATTGTGCTCCTCTGCGTGTTCGGAGTCCTCGTATTTCTTCTGACCGGAGCGGCATCATGCTCGCTGATCGGTGAGGGTTTGGCTTCAACGGTCAATATAACCACCTATCCCGTCAGAGACAGCGATATGCTGGATGCGGAACAGGCGTACCTCAGTATGGAGACTGCTCTCCGGAGAGAGATCCTGTTCTACGAGGATACACACTCCTATGACGAGTATCACTATGATCTCGGAGATATCGGTCACGATCCGTATTCCCTCATCTCTGCTATCACAGCAATGAAGGAAGGCGAATGGGAGATCGGAGACGTATCCGGAGAACTGAAAACTCTGTTCGACTCTCAGTATGTGCTCACGGAATCCGTGACCAGAGAGATAAGGTACCGGGATGAGCAGAAGACGGATTATTACCAGGCATATGACCCGGCATCACAGACATACTACACGATCCCGTACACATACACGGTGCGTGTGCCCTATTACTACTATATCTGCAGCGTAACACTGAAGACAAAGAATCTCTCGGATGTAGCCGAACAGGTCCTCGATGACGACCAGTACGCGCTGTATGAGATATATACGGCTACCCAGGGGAACAGGCCCGACCTGTTCCCTGATCAATAAAAATCCCTGAAAGGAGAAGACAGCAAAATGAACCCGCGGATAGAAAAACTCAGAGAAGAGCTGGATCAGGCGATACACCGCCGCGATGCTCTCAATGAGAAGATAGACAGGCTTCAGAAGAAGATAACCGAACTCGAAAACACGGATATCATAGGGATCGTCCGTGAGAAAGGCCTGTCTGTCGAACAGCTTACGGAGATGATGGAGATCCTTAAAAAGAATCCCGCGGCTCCGGTCCCGAAACGATTCAACAAAACGGAGGAAAACGAAAACGATGAAGAATAAAGAAAGATTAATATGCGCCGCCCTGGCGCTGCTGTGCTGCGCCACGGTGCTGGCGAATACGGTCCTGGCCGACGGATACTACTCGTCGAATGAAAACGGAGATAATGAACCCGGAGAAGCCATAGACCAGATAAGCATATCAACAGAATATGTGCCGAACCCCGAAATATCAGGCGGAGGGGAGACCAATATAACCTGGGACATCAATGCCGAGGAGATCGACGGGATCCTCTCAGGCTTCATTTCACTTATGGGCACGGCTCCCCTTACCCCCAACGGCAACATGAACCTGGTGGACGATATACTTCAGGATGAGAGCTACTACACCGTACAGGACCAGAAGATCCTCAAGGACAAGCAGTTCATAACCGTCCAGACGAAGAACGGCAACTACTTCTATATCATCATAGACCGCTCGGGAGAGACAGAGAACGTGTACTTCCTGAACCTTGTGGATGAATCAGACCTGTTCGCCCTTCTTGAGGACGGAAAGAACGGGACGGCCCAGACGTGCACCTGCAAGACGAAGTGCGAAGCGGGGGACGTGGATACGGACTGCCCCGTGTGCAGATACAGCATGAAGGACTGCAAGGGGACTCAGAAAAAGACCGTTGAAAAGACTCCCGAAACAACTGAAAACACCCAGAACCAGCAGACAGCAGCTGAACAGACAGATAATAAGAAATCATCTATCGGGATATATGTCGTCATCGGCGCCGTGCTGATCGCAGGAGGTGTAGCAGTGTACTGGTTCAAGTTCAGAAAGAAGAAGCCGGACGTGAAAGGCGATACGGACCTCGACGACTACGACTACGGCGAAAATGAGGAGCCTGAAAAAGACGATGAAGAAGGAGAGGACTGATCATGGCAAAACTTGTCATCGCTGAAAAACCCTCGGTCGGAAAGGCGATAGCGGCCGTGATAGGCGCGGACAAGCGCCGGAACGGGTATTTTGAAGGCAACGGATATATCGTGTCCTGGTGTGTCGGACGAATGGCAGACCTTGCCTCCGCTGACGTATATGATCCGAAATACGAAAAATGGACCGTAAAGGATCTTCCGGTCATACCGGATCCCTGGCACTGGTCCATCGGCCGGGACAGAGACCAGCAGTTCTTCCTCCTGAAAAACCTCATGTCCCGTCACGATGTGGACGAGGTCATAAACGCTTGTGACGCAGGCCGTGAGGGCGAGCTCATATTCCGAACCGTGTACAATATCGCAAAATGCGTAAAGCCCGTAAAGCGGCTCTGGATCTCCTCCATGGAGGACCACGCCATACTCGCAGGATTCAATGATCTGAAAGACGGGAAAGAATATGACAACCTGTATGCTTCAGCTCTCTGCCGCAGCAAGGCGGACTGGCTGGTGGGCATCAACGCCACCCGGCTTTTCAGCGTGCTGTATCACAGGACTCTCAATGTAGGACGAGTCGTGTCCCCCACACTGGCCCTCATCGTGCAGCGTGAGGCTGATATAGACGCATTCAAGCCCGAACCCTTCTACACCGTTGAGGCGGCGTTTGAGGGCTTCACAGCGGCCACAGAACGCATTTCAGACTTGGCGGAAGCCGATACCATATGCAAAGAATGTCCGGGGCAGTCCATGGTCGTAAAATCCGTTGAGAAGAAGGAAAAAACTGAAAAGGCCCCTGCTCTGTACGATCTGACCACTTTACAGCGGGATGCCAACAGGCTCCTCGGATACACAGCTCAGCAGACTCTCGATTATCTCCAATCATTGTATGAAAAGAAGGTAGTGACATATCCGAGGACGGACAGCCGCTATCTCCCCGAATCGATGAAAGGGACTCTCGTCAATGAACTGACCGTGGGCGCTGCCGCCATCTCCGGTCTTCCGTTCCCTGACGGCATGGATGCCGGGCGTGTGTGCAACGATAAAAAAGTCACCGACCACCACGCCATAATCCCCACGGCAACAGCGGTCACGACAGATACCTCTTCGCTATCAGCGGGAGAACAGGCCATACTGGCTCTGGTTGCCCGTCAGCTGCTCATCGCGGTGAGCGATCCCTGCCGTTGGGAGGAGACCGAGATTATCCTTGAAAACAAGGAAGCCGTATTCAAGGCAAAGGGAAAGCACGTCATCACAGAAGGCTGGAAAGCGTACGCCGAAAAGGAACAGGATGAAAAAGAAGTCCCGATGCTGAAACAGTGGGATCTGCTCGTTCCCGACTCGGCGGAAGTGAAAAACGGTTATACGGCGCCACCTCGGCATTTTACGGAAGACACTCTGCTCAACTCGATGGAGACAGCAGGAAAGGAAGAGATGCCGGAGGATGCGGAAAGAAAGGGTCTTGGAACTCCGGCTACAAGGGCTACGATTATTGAAAAACTTGTCGACACGAAGTTCGTTGAACGCAGGAAAGGCAAGAAGCATTCCTACCTGATACCGACCAACACCGGCAGATCCCTCATAACCGTGCTGCCCGAAGTTCTGCAGTCTCCCCTGCTTACAGCAGAGTGGGAGAACCGGCTCAAGCAGATCGAGAAAGGCGAGGCCGATCCCGATGAGTTCATGCGGGACATTGCGGCCCTGGTGGAAGACCTGGTTAAGAACTACGAGCCGGTAAAAGGATCTGAAGTGCTGTTCCCCTCCGGTCGCGAAATCGTCGGTAAATGCCCCCGCTGCGGCAGCAGCGTGACCGAAAGCAGATTGGGATATTTCTGCGAAAACAACGAATGCAAATTCGGTCTGTGGAGGGACAACAGGTTCCTCACCTCAAAGAAGATAGACCTTAACGGGAAGATGGTATCCTCCCTTCTGAAAGACGGAAGGACGTATGTCTGCGGCATCTGGTCCGAAAGGACCGGAAAGACATACAACGCTTTCATCTGTCTCAATGATGACGGAAGCCGGGTCGGCTATAAACTGGAATTCGAAAACGACAACAACTGAAGATTTTTAGGAGACAAGACAATTGACAACGATAATATTCTTCGCTGTGATGTTCATCGCGAAAGTCGTGGACAACACCCTGTCCGCATCAAAGACGATCCTGATACAGAGAAATCACAGCATACTCGCAGGTATAACGGTGGCGGCCTCGGATTTCATCTATTTCATGCTCATAAAGAACGTGCTGTCGGATGAAAGCCCGGCCGCCATTATCATTGTATCGGTCGCAGGAGGGATAGGCTGCTGGATCGCGGTCTTCCTCAGCGACAGGCTGTCGAGGGAGCGGCTTTTTGTTCATGTGGTTATGTCCGATGACAAGCCCGCCATGCAGGCCTTCCGGGACTACCTGGCAGAGCACCACGTCACAAACGTTGCCGCGGACAGCTATACCAGGGACTGGAACACGAAGACCATCACGGTCACAGCCTACGCGGATACCAAAGACAAGAACAGGCTGATCGATGACTATTTTGAGAACAGCGCACTCAAATTCAAGCGTGTGATCCACAAAATTTAAAAAGAACAGGAGGATATATTCAGATATGCCTATCGCGGATATCCAGGAACCGGAGAAGACTGCCGAATCAGCTGATAAGGCGGCTGATAAGCCAAGCGCAAAAGAACGGCTGAAGCAGATAGTCGGTTCCATCGAAAAAGGAATTTCAGAGCTCTTTGAAAGCGACAGATACAGGCAGTATTTGTCTGTCATGAGCCGGTTCCACCACTACAGCGTGAACAACCAGATGCTCATATATATGCAGATGCCTGAGGCGACGCATGTCGCCGGATACAACAAATGGCATGACAAGTTCGAGAGGAACGTCAGAAAAGGCCAGAAAGGGATAACGATAATAGCTCCTGCTCCCTACAAAAAGACTGTGGAGCAGGAGAAACTGGATCCGAAGACGAAGCAGCCGTTGAAGGATGCCAACGGGGATCCAATACTTGAGACAAGAGAGATAACCGTTCCGATGTTCAGGCCGGTCATCGTATTCGATGTGTCACAGACAGTCGGAAAACCGCTGCCGGAACTGGCGGCGCAGCTTCACGAAGATGTAAAGAACTACGATATGTTTATGGAAGCTCTTAAACGCTCATCTTCCGTGCCAATCACTGTGGAATCCCTGCCCGGGTATATGGACGGATTTTTCGATCCGTCGAACCACACCATACACATCAGAGAAGGCATGAGCGAGGTCCAGACTGTATGCGCCGCTCTTCATGAAATGGCCCATTCCAGGCTCCACGACTACGGGAAGAATGACACGAATGACCCGGACGAGCTCATAAAGACAAAGCGGACCGAGGAGATCGAGGCCGAGAGCGTAGCCTTCACTGTATGCTCCTATTACGGCATAGATACCGGTGAAAACAGTTTCGGATACCTTGCAGGGTGGAGCAAGGATACGGAGCTTACGGACCTCAAAGCATCGCTTGAGACGATCAACAAGACCTCATCTGAGCTTATAGACGACATTGACAGAAATTACGCGCTGATCATGAAGGAACGGGCTGAGATGCTGGACGGAGAAAAATTGTTTTCGGTCGATGACAGGTATCTGTATATCCAGCGCTGCAGCAACGCAATAGACTACACCTTCTACGATGCCGTAACGAAAAAAGAGATCGACGGCGGTCAGTTCGATCCGTCTGAAAAATCCCTGGAGGAGCTTGCTGAGGAACTCTGCAAAGCGAACGGACTGGGAAACGCGGGCCCGCTGAAGCCGGTGGATCTCAAAGTCATGGACTGTCTGAGAACTGCCGCTGAAAGAGATCTTATCGGAAGAGTCGCGGAGGCAAGGTTCCTGGAAGACGAGGACGATGCCGTCCTCATATACCAGCTGAACAACACCGCCCCGAAAGAGCTCGCGTATGCCACGTTTGATCACCTTAAGGAAGCCCCTGATCCGAAGCACTATGACGCGTTATACACCATGCCGATCGACGATGACAGATCCATCGGAGCCGTTCTTGAATCAGTTTTCGAGAAGTTCAACGTGGATATCCCGAAAGATTTTCAGGGACACAGTCTGTCTGTCAGCGACATCGTTGCAATCAAGCGCTCCGGTGTTATATCCTACCATTACTGCGATGCGATCGGTTGCAGAGCCCTTGAATCGTTCAAGCCGGAGAATCATCTGAAGAACGCTGAAATGAGCCTAGAGGACGATTATGACATGATCGACGGGGCCATAAACAACGGCCGGAAGGATGAAACAGCGCAGGAAAAGAAACCTTCCATTTTGGAAAAGATAAAGAACCCTGCTCCGAGGCATGACAGCCACGAGAAGCAGGAAAAGAAAACAGCGCGCACGAAAAGCGCGGGAATGGAGATCTGATATGGGATTCACAAAAGACGAACTCGCCCTTATATCCATCTACAACGCAGGGGACAGGAAGAAAACGGCAGACGCTATCTCGGGAATGATGAAGTATCTTGAATCGGACGAGAGCGAGCTCCGGGAAATGGCGGAAAGCGCTCAGAAGAAGCTGGAAACCATCAGTGACAAGGAGTTTGACGAACTCGACCTGGTTCCCGACTTTGATGATTGAAGATCCGGAGGCGCGCGATGCCAATGGATATGAAGGATGTACCGGTATACCGTCATTCAGCAGAGTACGCGGATGAACATGGGGAGCTTGAGATATACCGCGAGTCCAGGAAAGCGAACATGGAGTGCAGATCCTGTACAGAATCTGCGCTCCATGCAAACTACCGTGACAATTCACTTGATACGGAAACAACTTTGTGCCAACTTGGCCAGAAGTTCGGTCTGGATCGTTTGAACTATGTTATCGCGAATACTGTCAGGCTCAAAAAGTATGACGGACGGATATCCGGTGCGAACAAGGCCTGGGCTGATTCTGTTCACGTGGCGGAAGACAGAACCGAGTGGGGAGATGACAGAAACCTTAGTTTCATCATCGACCGGGTAAACCCGGGACTGCTGAATCTTCTCGCGGAACGGGTCAGGAAAGAGCCGGAGAAAGAGGCGGCCAGAAAGCCGTCGATACTCGAAAAAATACGCAGGCCCGCCGCGGATGTTGCAGCAGGCCAAAGAAACGTTGTAAGTCCCGACAGGGAGACTGCCCTATGAGCTATGAACGGAAACGGGATATCTCCCTGCGGTTCCGGGTAACGCCGGAAGAACTGGAACTCTTGAAAGCAAGGATGGCAAGTGTCGGGACGGGCAATCTTGAGGCATTCCTTAGAAAGATGGCCCTCGACGGGATCCTGGTCAAGCTGGATATGGCTGAGATCAGGGAGATGATCTCGCTGATGCGGTATATGGGAAATAACGTGAACCAGATTGCAAAGAGGCTCAACGAGTCCGGAAAGTATTACGACACCGACATTGAGGATGTCGTAAGGAACCAGAAACGGCTGATAGCGCTTGCAAATGCCATATTCGTTAAGCTGGCGTCGCTGAAATAACCCTTGAAAGATTTTTCAGCGGTGCCGGCGACATCCTTGCGTTACATATTTATGGGTGATATATTCGAGTCAGAAAGAAGGTACATATCGATGAAAACATTACTACGAATTCTTTTGGCACCCGTTCAATTTCTGCTGTGGATCATATGCGGAGTTTGCAGGATACTGCTGCAGATATCGACTGTTCTTCTGGCCATCATGGCGATATTACTTGTTGTAGCTGGGGTAATTTCCGTCATATACGGCAATGTCGCATATGGAATCGCCGGAATCGCAATTGGAGTCGCTGTGTCTCCATACGGCATACCGAAACTTGCAGCACTTTTACTGGCAAGGCTATACTGCCTTAGGTACTGGTTGGCGGAAGCTATATAGGGTAAAAAGAGAGAAACGGTAAATATCCGTATTGTGAATATCTACCGTTTTCTTTATTGATTATCCCAAAGGATACAGGTCAGGGAAGATGCTGTATTGAAGGAGTGCTATAACATCTCCAATGTCAAAACGTCCGTCTCCGTTGAAATCAAGGTCCCCTGGATAATCAGTAGGATAGAGATTCGGGAAAATACTATATTGCAATAGGGCAATGACATCTGTTATGTCAACCTTCTCATCGCCTGTCAGATCTCCATTGGTATATTTAGGACCCGCCCATTCATACCGTCCTCCCTCAGAAACAAACGCAGCAGTCCAATATGTTCCTGAAACACTTTCTTTAGATCCGAAAATCGCCCATCCCAGATAATGATCATCCATTTTTCGACCATTGTTAAGGCTCATCTCGGCAGTGATGTTAATCCCGACTGGCAGTATTAATTCCTTCAGCGAACCACATTCATAAAACATATTCTTAACATCAATTGCGTTCGTGATGTTAAAACTACCAATATTCAAGGTCGTTAGATTGGAACACTCACAAAACATACCAGACATATCAGTAATATTAGAAGTATTGAAACCTGATACATCAAGACTCTCGAGACAACTACATAAAGAGAACATCTCTCTCATGTTTGTCACAGATTCTGTGTTGACATTTGAAAAATCGATCGAAACACAGGACCAATATTCACTAAATGCGTTGGAATAATCCCCAATAAACCTAATGCTATCGTCTGCAACGATTTTGGTTGTACTGTTTATATTTTCGTAATTCTTAAAAAACTCACTGGAAAAAGATCCCCACAATAGATGAAGTTCTCCATTGCTGTAAGTATACTGTCCCCTTGACTCAACAAAACCGCATCTCGAACAGACTCTCGTCTCCATGCCATCTCCGATTCCGGTTGGGACATTGGTTATAACCCATTCTTCAAAATCGTGACCTAGCGCTGGAATCTCTACTGTTTTAATCTGCTCTTCAAATGGGAGCTCCTCATTGGTGTACTTTAACATATCAGTAAATTCATCATTAGTCATCCACTGAATTACATCTTCCCCCGTTTCTATATCAACAACCCTTCTGAAATAATTATCCATTTCATAGTCATACTCCCACGCCGTGGTGCCATAAGATGAAAAATTTATTATTTTTTCAATATTCCACTGGCTTTGTGGCAAGTCTTTATACCAGACTCCATCATCATTTTTGAACTTCTCCTCATCTGTTGATGGACTATTATATCCTTCATCCACAAATCCTTTATCGCACGGTATATACTCATTGCCATTTTCAGATTTGAACCATGCCATCCAATACTGTAAAACAGGAGCCATTACTTGTTTGAGAATATATTTTGGTTCGACACCATTATCAATTATCAAATAAAGCCATTGTGCCCACGAGGCACGGTAACATCCAATTCCCCCCAGAGCACAGGTCGGAGATTCAATTTCTGAATAAACCGTGCCCTTAATGGCAGTCTCAACATGACTGTTATCATGCGTGCATATTCTTGTCGCTGTAACAGTACTGTTATCAGTAGCCCAAGAATACGTTATCTCTCCCCATTCATGTCCTATGGCACTAACCCATGAATCAACAAAGCTATCTCCACACCTTGAACATGTATGTGTGGTATATCCATCTTCTGTACACGTAGGATTTGTTATTACATCAACGTAATCATGAATGCACTGAGTCTCAACAGCTCCACATGTTGTACATTGCCTTGTTTTCTCACTTTCTGTTGTTTGTGCCCATGCGCCCCATCTATGATCAACAACAACTGAAATATCCGGATTATCATCCGTTTTGTTGTTATATATCATTCCATCCAATCCCGCACTGTTTTCAAACGCGAAGATCTTTGTCTCACCAACACCGATTGCCTTAAAAATTATGATAACGAAAGCCTGATCACCAATACTTGTCACTTCACCGGACCAAACAAATTCGATTATTCCATCCGAATTTGCATCCTGTAATGCGGTTGTCTCATCTGCGATAACCAAATCACCATTCTTACTATTAAGAAAAATCTCGTCTGTTCCGTTCACGCCTTCTATAGATAAGCATTCAAGAGCTGCATTATCAAACAGCAATCCACCCACAAATGATGATACCTGCATACCTTCTTTTACAAAAAGCCCTACAGCAATCGTGGACGGATGAGTACAACTTGATGTATCGCAGCTCACATATATATTCTGTGCAGGTTCGAGAATTTGAGTATACTTCCCTCCACAATTATTGCAAAGGTAAGTAACAAATCCGTTTTTATTAGTAGGCTCAACCCTTTCGATCTCAACGGTTTGTCCACAGTTGCACTTGACTGAAAGTGTATCACAATAACTGAATGCATTTTTCCCAATAACAATATTTCTGCTTGATAAGTCAAGCTCTCCAGTAAATTGATTACCTATGAATGCACAATCTCCGATATACTCAACACTGTCAGGGATAATTAAACATCCTGTAAATTGGCAGCCTGAAAATGCACCAGCCTTTATTGTTGTCAGAGTATCAGGTAACAATAGATTTCCTGTGTATGTTGTAGAAAACCTAAATGCGCTGTCCTCTATAGCCACCACCTTATTCCCGTCAATTTCAGACGGAATAACCAAATCAACTCCGTGAACCCCTTCGTATCCGGACACCGAACAAGTTTTTTTTGGATGCTTGTGGCATATGGTAAAATGCCCAACTGGTTCATCAAAAGGCAGGTCACATTCAGTTTTAGCATTTACATATGTTCCGCCATATATATACTGAAAGTCTGCTAGAGATGGAAATGTCTCCGGTTTATTTTCTGCATATATCATGTACAGGTTACCATTGTACCGCCAGTCATTCGCATATTGAGGAGTTTGGCTACCCAACAATATGTATTCTTCAATAATACCATCGATGTCTCGATAATCTTCCTCATTAGATTGGTGTGAGTAACGCACAAAATTAGTAACATCAACCGCATACCACCTGTTGTCTTCCATCAAGATATAATTCCATCCGTGACCATAATTTCCAACTTGAATGCATGGTATGTCAAGCGAATCACAGAGCATCTTAAAAGCACTAGTAAGACCTTCACAGACACCGATTCCCATCGCTAAAGGGCCAAACGGTGAAGCATTGATTATTGTTTGTCGATCACTCTGAAGCCAGGAATAAGTATAAGAATCATAATACCAATCTCTTGATATAATATCAAGCAACGTCCTAAGCTTTGTATAACGATCCGCTGATGGGTTAATTGAGTTTTTAACCTCTTCAACATAGGCAAGGGATTTTGCAACAAGGTACTCGCTTATGCCTTTGTTGGCTCTGATCTCTGTTCCCCACGTGTAATAATAACCGACCAAAGGGTTATCTGCTTTGAGTGCTGCCGCTGCATACTGGAGAGCCTCGCCTATACTAGAAAGCTGTATCCAGTATAATTCTTGACTAATTCCATCCGCTTTGACGTCAAATCTAACAGCAGACTTATTGTTCTCGTAAGCATTAATTATTTCCCAATAGAATACTTTTTCTATGTCAGATAGTTGATTGTAAAAATAATACCTTGTACCATAGGGATCCTCTAAATCAGTTGGAAGGCTCTCTACCTTGTCAACCCACTCATCAAATGGTTTAGAAATGACAACAGCATTCTTTAGAGGATAGTCAATCAATCCATTTCCGAAGCAGTGATTACATATCACGCTAACGAAATCACCGTTATCATAAACAGACAATTCCCCGCAGTTACAATCAAAGTAATCAAATTCTATACCTCCGAAAGCCGACCAACCTATGGTAATATCTCGGTCAGATAAGTCGAGCTCACCGCTAAACGAGTTGAAATAAAAGGCAAAATCTCCGATATATTCAACACTTTCTGGTATTATTAATTCTCCAGTAAAATTGCAATAAGCAAACGCGGATGTTCCAATCGTTTTAAGCCCTTCCGGTAAGGACAAAGAACCAGGAAAATTGCGGTTAGAGAATATATAGCTTGATATTGCTGTCACAGGAAAGCCATTAATCTCTGAGGGTATAGACAAACTTGCTGAGTCATCACCGATGTATCCAGTTATTGTACAAGTTTTCCCATCATCATTTATGACATATTCAAAATCTTCAACACTAGAGTACGCCGAATACTCTATGCCTTCTGTGTCATTCTGACCTATTGCAAATACAGCCATTACACTTATGACTACGAGCAGTACTGATATGATACTGATAAGTAAGAACCTAGTAAATTTCATTAGAATCTCCTGCAGTAAACGAAAAACCCTTAAACAACAACGGGTCACAGATACGACCTCATGTGTTCGTATTATAACATCTGATACTTCTCATCACAACTGTTATTTATTTGAACAACAAATCCGTTTCCTTTGAGTACAAAAACAGAGCATCCCATTATGGGGATGCTGTTGTGATATCTTGATTCAATTAGACTAAAAAAAGTAGACATTTACGATCATCATTATACATTCAAAAGTGCCACTCGTAAACATTGTGATTCAAAAAAACGGATAAGTTCGTAAAATAGGGACTTTTGCGTACAAACCCACAGAAAAGCACAGAAAAGTATGCGGTGGCTATACGCTATTATTGTTGAAGAAGGGTGAGTCATTATGTTATAATTTTACTAAGTTAGAAATATCAAGAGGAGTTATAACATGACAGACATACAACAACGGAAGGCAGCAAAAGAATTTGCAGCATATTGGAACGGTAGGGGTTATGAAAAAGGTGAATCTCAGTCCTATTGGAACATGCTTCTCCGGACGGTCTTAGGTATAGAAAATCCTGAGTCTTTTATCGAATATGAAGACCAAGTTCTGATGGATAAATCCACAGGATTTATTGACGGATATATCCCATCTTCCAAAGTTTTAATAGAACAAAAAAGTATTGATAAGGATTTGCGAAAAGCGGTCCGTCAAACTGACGGTTCACTCTTAACTCCGTTTCAACAGGCAAAGAAATATATAGTTGACTTACCCGTCGATCGTCATCCCCGTTGGGTGATAACTTGTAACTTTAAAGAGTTTAATATCTATGATATGAACAAGCCAAGTGGAGAGCCGGAAGTCATTTTCTTAAAAGATTTACCGAATGAATACTATCGTCTTTCGTTCATAATAGATAGCGATAATCCACATCTAAAAAAGGAAATGGAATTATCAATAAAGGCAGGCGATATTGTTGGTGAAATCTATGACGCTTTTTCGAAACAATACCATGACATAGAAAACGATAAGCATGAGCAGAAAAGCCTCAATAAGTTATGCGTAAGAATCGTCTTTTGCCTTTATGCCGAAGATGCCAAATTATTTAAAAGAAAGAACCAATTTCACGACTACCTGAACGGATATTCATCTAAGGAAATGCGTCAGGCTTTAATAGATTTATTCAGAGTGTTGGACACACCAATAGACAAAAGAGGAAAGTTATACTTAACAGATGATGTTTTAGATTTTCCATATGTAAATGGTGGGTTGTTTTCTGAAGAAAATATTGAGATACCACTTATTACAAATGAAATAAAACAGTTGCTTCTTGCTAAAGCAAGTGATGATTTTAACTGGTCAGATATATCGCCAACAATCTTTGGTGCAGTATTTGAATCAACGCTAAATCCGGAAACTCGGAGAAGCGGAGGGATGCACTATACCTCGCTTGAAAACATACACAAAGTGATTGATCCACTATTTCTTAACGCGTTGAGCAATGAGTTGGACGAGATAAAAGAGCTAAAGCAAAGGGTGACAATAGAAAAGCGTGTAACAGAGTATCAGGATAAACTGGCATCTCTCACTTTTCTGGATCCGGCGGCAGGAAGCGGAAATTTTCTGACCGAAACTTATATATCGCTTCGCAAATTGGAGAATGAAGCCTTGCGCTTGAGATTTGAAGACCAGGTTAAATTAGTTAACCCGATCAAAGTATCTATCAGTCAATTTTATGGAATTGAGATAAATGATTTTGCAGTGTCTGTTGCACAGACAGCTTTATGGATTGCGGAAAGTCAAATGATGCACGCAACTGAAGATCTATTCAATACGAATTTTGATTATCTACCACTGAAATCCCTGTCCAACTATGTTGAAGGTAACGCCTTAACGATAGATTGGAACAATGTAATTCCAGCTAGCAAATTAAACTACATAATTGGAAATCCACCGTTTTATGGTGCTAGATTAATGACTACAGAGCAAAAGTCAGATTTACAGTCTGTTTTTGGAAATGTAAAAGGATTAGGGAATCTTGATTATGTATGCGGCTGGTATAAGAAAGCTGCAG
>JAEEGL014422978.1_pt1 | contig 15214 bp, 10 predicted proteins | sample 9134231 | NCBI WGS metagenome assembly JAEEGL01 (sample SAMN16246548, study PRJNA631951) | gut metagenome | biome: gut microbiome; feature: rumen; material: fiber-attached | host: Bos | place: Iran: Karaj | collected 2018-10 | reverse complement strand
TATCGGGTAGATGGCGGCAACGTCGGTAAACGCATAAGATACGTATGCGGCTGCGTTGTTGCCGTCCATCGTTTTCATTTTTTTAGCCATAAAGGAACCTCCTTAATTAAAATCAAAATACTACACGGTAATTATACACCAAACGCAGCAGAATGTCTTTGCAAAAAGAGCGTTTTAACAATAATTGTGTATTTTTTCACAATAAAAGCGGGGCCGCTTAAAAAGCCCCGCCGGATATGTGTTTCTATTCGTCCGGACGACTGAAACTATTCCGTCTTTCCGGTGTACAGCTGGTAGTACTTGCCTTTCTGCGCCAGCAGATCGTCGTGATCTCCGCGCTCTATTATCTTTCCGTGCTCCAGAACGATTATGGCGTTGGAGTTCATTACCGTGGAAAGCCTGTGGGCGATCACGAACGTCGTGCGTCCGTGCATCAGCGCGTCCATGCCGCGCTGGATGAGGACCTCCGTACGGGTGTCGACGCTGGAAGTCGCTTCGTCCAGTATCATCACCGGTGGGTCTGCTACCGCGCAGCGCGCTATCGACAGAAGCTGGCACTGCCCCTGCGACAGCTGGCTTCCCGTGCCGTTGATGACGGTCTCGTAACCTTCAGGCAGCTTTTCTATGAAGTCGTGAGCGTTGGCCAGCTTGGCGGCAGCGATCACTTCCTCGTCCGTGGCGTCCGGCTTCCCGAAGCGTATGTTATCCGCTATGGTCCCTGTGAACAGGTTGGTCTCCTGAAGAACCATGCCCAGCGACCTGCGAAGGTCGTCCTTCTTTATGTCGTTGATGTTGATCCCGTCGTATGTGACTCCGCCGTCCGCTACGTCGTAGAAGCGGTTGATCAGGTTGGTGATCGTGGTCTTTCCGGCGCCCGTGGAGCCTACGAAGGCTATCTTCTGGCCCGGTTTGGCGAACAGGTCTATGTCCTCCAGCACCAGCTTGTCGCCGGTGTAGCTGAAGTCCACCTTGTGCATGCGTATGTCGCCCTTAAGCTCTGTAAGCGTTCCGTCCGGGGACTTCCAGAAGTACTTGCCGTCCTCCTTTACGAGGGTGACCTTTCCTTCGTCCACCTCCGGTGCCTCGTCTATAAGTTCGAACACGCGGCCGGCTCCGGCAAGAGCCATTACGACGGTGTTGATCTGTTGGGAGATCATGCTTACCGGCCTGGTGAAGTTTCTGGAAAGAAGCAGGAACGCGGCGAGCTTTCCCAGCGTGATACCTGCCGTTCCGTTCACAGCCATGGCTCCGCCCACCATCGCCAGCACTACGTACTGGAGGTTTCCTATGTTGACCATTATCGGCATCAGGGCGTTGGCCAGCCTGTTTGCCTTCGCGGTCTTGCGGAACAGATCCTCGTTCCTTACGTCGAAGCCTGCCTTGGCCTGTTCCTCGTGGCAGAACACCTTAACGACCTTTATACCGTTGAGAAGCTCTTCCGCGTAGGCGTTCATCTGGCCCAGGGACTTCTGGCGCAGGCTGAAGTACTTAGCGGAAGCGCCGCCCAGGAAGATGGTTATGACGTACATTACGACTACGGTGGCCAGCACCACGCCTGTCAGAGCTACGCTTATCTTTATCATGGCGAAGAATATCGTCACGACCGTAAGCAGCGAGGACACCACGTTAGGTATGGAGTTGCTCATCAGCTCGCGGATGTTGTCCACGTCGTTGGTGTAGATCGACATTATGTCGCCGTACGGGCGCGCGTCGAAATACTTTATGGGCAGCTTCTGCATGTGCTTGAACAGTGTTATCCTTATCTTCTTGAGCACACTGTTGCTTACGTTGACAAGGATCCTGTTATAGAAGAAGTTGACTATTATGGACAGCAGATACAGTCCGCCCATGAACATTATGGCCCTGAGCAGCGGAGCAAAGTCCGGATCCGCAGTACCCACCAGAGGCTTTATGTAGTCGTCGATTATCGTACCGGTAAACGTAGAGGATCTGACGCTTACCAGCGCGGTGACTATCATGAGAGCGAGCGCCGTAACGAACAGACCCAGCTCCCTGCCCTTCATGAAGCCCATCAGCCTTCCGAAGAGCTTTACGCTGTTTTTGTCCAGCCTTATCTTTCCGTGAGCGGCAGCCATGGTACCGGGACCGCGGCCCTGCTCCTCGTTGGACTTTTTCCTGGTCTCTTTATCGCTCATCGAAGTCACCTCCCTTCGTCTGGGAGTCGTAGACTTCCTGATAGATGGTGTTGCCCGCCATCAGTTCGTCGTGGGTGCCTATGCCGCTTATGCGTCCGTTGTCCAGGACTATTATCATGTCCGCGTCCTTAACGGAGGATATGCGCTGGGCGATGATCATCTTGGTGCACTCCGGCATGGTCGTCTTAAGGCCTTCGCGTATGGCCCTTTCTGTAGCGGTGTCGACCGCGCTCGTGGAGTCGTCGAATATTATTATCTTAGGCTGCGTAAGCAGAGCCCTGGCTATGCAGAGACGCTGCCTCTGTCCGCCGGAGAAGTTGTTTCCGCCCTGCTCCACCGGAGCCTCGAGCCCTTCCGGAAGCTTGGAAACGAACTCCCAGGCCTGTGCGGTCTTAAGAGCTTCGATTATCTGCTCGTCCGTTGCGTTCTCGTTGCCCCAGCGCATGTTTCCGGCCACGGTGCCTTCGAACAGTACGTTCTTCTGAAGCACCATCGCCACGCTCTTTCTTAAGGTCTCGAGATCCAGTTCTCTTACGTCCGTGCCGCCGACGGAAACGCTGCCTTCCTTTACGTCGTAAAGTCTGGGGATCAGCTGCACCAGGCTGGTCTTGCCGCTTCCGGTTCCGCCGATTATTCCTACGGTCTGTCCGCTCTTTATGGTAAAGCTTGCGTCCTTGATGCAGGGCTTGGCGCTTCCGTAAGCGAAGTCCACGTCGTCGAAAACTATGGAACCATCCTTTATCTCCGTTACCGGAGACTCCGGCTGAGCAATGTCAGTCTCAGCGTCCAGGACCTCTATGATCCTCTTCGCCGCAGCCTTGGACATCGTAAGCATAAGGATCAGCATTGATGACATCATAAGGCTCATCAGTATCTGCATTACGTAGGAGAACATGCTCATCAGCTGGCCGGTGGTCATGCTGGAATTCACGCACATCTTAGCGCCTATCCAGGAGATGAGGAGCATGCAGGCGTACATGCAGAAAGTCATGAGAGGAGCGTTCGCCACGACTATGCGCTCGGCCTTTACAGAGGTGTCGCGGACTTCCGTGGACACGCTGTCGAACTTGTTTATCTCCTCGTTCTCGCGGACGAAGGTCTTTACTACTCTTATTCCGCGTACGTTCTCCTGTACCACGGTGTTCATCTTGTCGAACAGGGAGAACACCTTCTCGAAGAGCGGGAACGCGAACTTCATTATCAGGAAAAGTCCTACCGCCAGGACCGGAAGCACGCATATGAACACCAGCGGCAGCCTGCTGTTTATGCGGAACGCGGCCACCAGCGCGAACACCACGCTCGTGGGCGCCCTGAACAGCATGCGGGTAAGCATCATGTAGCACATCTGGACCTGGGTTATGTCCCTGGTCATCCTTGTTACAAGGCCCGCGGTGGTGAATCTGTCCACGTTGCTGAACGAGAACTTCTGGATGTTGTAGTACATGTCCCTGCGGACGTTGCTCGCGAAGCCCGCGGCTCCCGTTGAGGCGAAGATGCCCCCGAGCACGCCGAAGACCATGGAAAGGATCGCGAGGATCAGCAGTTTGAAGCCGATGCTCCTTACAACGTCCATGTTGCCTACGTCTATGCCCTTGTCGATAAGGTCCGCCATGTAAAGCGGTATGAGCACGCTGAGCACCACCTCCGCCACCACCATTATCGGCGACAGCACGGTGAATACCTTGTACTCCCTTATGCATTTAGCCAGTCTTTTGATCATTTAAATACCTTTAGAACATAAGATCCGGAGCGAACACCAGTTCCGCTTCCTCGTCGAAATAGAACATTCCGAGCAGTTCCTCGTAAGTGAAGTCCTCCGACATCTTCCTTCCGCTGTAGTCCGTGTAGAGCTCGTCCTCGTCCGCGGCGGCCAGGAAAGCCTCTTGATCGTAGCCCATCATCTTAAGGAACTCCTCCGCGGAGACAGGGCCTCCCTTATCGGATACGTAGAAATACCTGTGCCCCCAGGTAGCGGCGCCGGAGCCCTCCGCGGAACCTACGGAGCAGTCCACAAGTATCTCGTAGAACTTTCCGATCTTTATCACGGAGTAATCGGCCTTGCGGGAGATGTAATCGCTGTATTCCGCAGCGTTCAGGGACGTTTCGTCCATGGTCAGCTCGTATTCGAGATCCTTTTCGATGGTCTTGTTGAGCTTGTCGGCTCCGGGCATGCCGTCCTTTATCTTCGGGACGCGCACGTCGAAGACTATCTTTCCGGGAATGTTGTAATGCGCTTCCCTTGCGGTCTCGGTGATCTCCGGATACTCCGGACGGACGTAGGTGGTGCTGTCCCTGAACCACGTCGCCGGCAGCGGCGTCTTGTCTTTCAGCAGCTCTATTTCCGCCGAGACGTTATCGGTGACGGACGCGCCGCTGGCGCTCCAGCTCTCAGTGTACATCCAGCTGCATCCCGCCAGATCTCCGTTTCCGTCCAGATAATATTCCGCGCTGACATTGGAAAGCGTATAGTACGCGCTGTTGACGGAGCTGTCCTCCGCAAGCACGCGGAAGAACGACTTTCCTACCGAAAGCTTGTAGCAGGAATACTCGAACTTTATGCTGTCCAGTTCCTCGAATTCGGGAAGCCGGAACATGAGAGACTCCAGCGCGGGAAGTTCCGTGCAGCCTGCCTGCGCGGCGCCTTCCACCCACTCTACGGTATCGCGCTCGTGATCCCTTCTGGTGTATTTGTACTTTATGCCTTTGTACTGCAGTTCGCCGTCGCTGGGCTCCCCGCCGTCGGCGCTTAATAGACGCACCATCTCGACGCTTCCGTCGGAACCGGTGTAGAAGCTGGTCGTATAGACCTCCGTTCCTTCGGAGTCCCAGCTGGCTCCGCCCGGGACCGAGGTGGTCATGCTGTACGTCTTCCCGGTCTTAAGTACGCCTTCGCCCTTGTTCCACGCGGCGTCGCAGAGATCCTTAAGCTGTCTGTAAAGTTTTTCTTCTCCGCTCAGTCCGGCATAGGGATCGGTCTCGTTTCCGGAAGGATCCTTGCCGCCCGGCTCCGTATTGCCGGAAGGCTGCGTGTTTCCGCCCTGTCCGGACGGAACGCTGTTGTTAGGCGCGACGTTGCTGTTTCCCGGAGCGCACGCGCTCAGGACCATAAGCAGCGCAATGATCAGCGCGCCTGCTTTCAAAACTGTTCTATTCCCCTTTTTGATCATATCTGTCCCCTGACTTAATGAATGGTATCGATTGAATAATAAGTTATTATACCAAATAACAGACCGATTATAACGATAGTATTTGTATTTTATGTGAAAATATGTTTTTTACTCATTTGGCGATTTTTTCCGTAAACGGGTGTTTACTTTTTACGCCGGCCGTTATAGAATATCAAAAGTAAACGGAGGTTCATTTATGCCGCAGGTACAGAAAGACGACGTAAGGGAGACGATACTGGATTCCGCCAGGGAGGAATTCCTGGAGCACGGATTCGAAGGCTCCTCCATGAGGCGCATAGCCCAGAAAAGCAGGATGACCGTGGGAAACCTTTACCGGTACTTCAGGAACAAGGAAGAACTGAGCAGCATCATAGTTTCCCCCACCCTTAAGATCTTCGACGATACCGTTAAGGAACTGAGCGGAGGTCTGATCTCTTTCGGTTCGGAGAACGAGCAGATAGACATGCCGCTGCCCCTGATCAGGGAACGGCTCAGCACCATGAGCGACCGCCTGGTGGACATCTACGACGCCCACAGGATAGAGGTCAGCATACTCATGATGGGCACGGAACTCAACAAGAAGATAACCGACTGGTTCGCAGGTCTGATAGCCGCGCTGATAGCCGGAAACTTCGGCATGCTCGACCGCAGGGACGAGCGCCTGGCCATTCTTTCGCAGTGCTACGCTCACTCCATCTTCAGCGGAATAAAGACGATACTTAAAGAATCAAAAAGCAACAAGGAAGACATGCGTCTTATGGTAAAGATATACCTCAACTCCTTCCTCTCCATGCTTGACAACGACATCTCCTCGTTAATGTAGGTAAAGCCATGAGTTTCATCGAATTTAAAGACGTAAGCAAGATATACACCATGGGCGAAGTCGAGATCAGGGCCCTGGACGGTGTCTCGTTTCAGATAGATAAAGGGGAGTTCGCCGTGGTCCTGGGCGCCAGCGGCGCGGGAAAGACCACGATCCTCAACCTTCTGGGCGGCATGGACACCGTAAGCTCCGGCAGCATAACAGTGGACGGAAACGACATCTCCAAAGCCACGGACAGACAGCTCTGCGACTACAGGCGCTACGACATAGGCTTCGTGTTCCAGTTCTACAATCTGGTGCAGAACCTTACCGCCAGAGAGAACGTGGACCTTGCAAGACAGATCTGCAAGGAGCCTCTGGATTCCCTGGAAGTTCTTAAGATGGTCGGTCTGGAAGCCAGAAAGGACAACTTCCCTTCGCAGCTCTCCGGCGGCGAGCAGCAGCGCGTAGCCATAGCAAGGGCCGTGGCAAAGAACCCCAAGCTCCTGCTCTGCGACGAGCCTACCGGCGCCCTGGACTACGTTACCGGTAAGCAGGTGCTTAAAGTCCTGCAGGACATGTGCACGGAAAAAGGCATGACTGTAGTGATGATAACCCACAACAGCGCCCTGGCCGGCATGGGCCACAAGATAATCCACGTCAAGAGCGGACAGATTCAGTCCGTGGAGATAAACGACAGCCCCAAGAACATAGAAGACATAGAATACTGATAATTAACGCGCTCCCTTTTTCCGATGTTCAACAAAGATACACTGCGTCTGATACGGAAAACTTCAAACAGATTCATCTCGCTCTTCATGATAGTCCTTATAGGGACGGCATTCATGATGGGTCTTCTTTCCACGCGCTCCATAATGGAGACCAGTGTGGACCGCTACTCGGACGAATACGATCTGCACGACCTGCAGTTCTATTCGTCGTACGGTTTCTGCAAGGAGGACGTGAAGGCCATATCGGAGGACGAAAGCATAGATCAGGTATTTGCGAGCAAGTTCATGGACGTCCTTAGCGAAGACGCGGACGGCGCCGTAAGGGTCACCCGCGCGGAAGAGATCGAAAGGAACCTGGACCGTTTCGAGCTGATAAACGGCAGGATGCCTGTAAACAACGACGAGGCACTGGTGCTGGACGTAGGCATGACCAAGGGTGAGCGCCATACGGGCGAAGTGTTCACGCTCTTCTCCGAGGACGAAGATCTTAACGAAAAGCTCTACCATAAGACCTACACCATAGTCGGCGTCGTAAAGACGCCCGCTTACATGGCGAAGACCCTGGGCACCAGCCTTCTGCACAACAGGAACCTGGATCTGGTGATCTACATACCCGCCTTCAACTTCAAGGCCGACTACTACACCACGGTATACGCGACGCTTAAAGACGCCGCGGCATTGGGCAGCTTCAGCCGCAGGTACGACGACTTCGTTACATCCGCCAGGGACGACATAGAGCCCATGGTGCGCACGCAGCAGGACTACCTTAAGGAGACGCTTCTAGCTGACTACCGCAAGGAGATAGAAAACGGCGAGAAGGAACTTGAAGAAAAGCGTACGGAAGGCCAGCAGCAGCTTGACGACGCCAAGAAACAGCTGGATGAAGCGAACATCCAGATAATAAGCGGCGAGGCTCAGATAGACGCTCTTCAGTCCGCAATGAACATACTGCTCCAGAGGCAGAACGCGCTGGAACAGCAGTACGGACCGGGAGTGGCGCAGGCAAAGCAGAACGTCGCCCAGGCGGAGGAAGAGAGCGGCATGCCCTTCGACGAGCTGCTCGCTCAGGTAAGCGCAGACTACGCGTCCTACAACGCCTACAGCAGCATTCTCGGAAACCTTCCGGAGTCCGTCGTTTCCGAGCAGATCCGCGCAAGCATGGACGCCCTGGACGCCAAATACCCCGGCGGAGTGGCGGCATATTACGAAAAGATAAGCGGCATCTCGGAAGACCGTATCTACTACGAAGTCTACGAGCGCGAGATAGACATGGCGGCCGAAGCCAAACGGCGCGCCGACGAAGAGCTCGGCAGCCTGCGATACAACATACGCGTAGGCAAAGAGAAGTACGAAGAAGGCCTTAAGGAGTATAAGGACGGCCTGCTGGAATTCAATACGGAGATAGAAAAGGCAGAGCTGGAGATCCGCAAGGCAAAGCAGAAACTGGAAGAGCTTCCGGACGCGCAGTGGACCGTTCTGGACCGCGGCAGCCACTACTCCACATACATGTATTCCGGTAACGCAGAGCAGATGGGATCCATAGGAATAGCGCTTCCCGTGCTGTTCTTCCTTGTAGCCGCCCTCGTCTGCCTTACCACCATGACTCGCCTCGTGGATGAGCAGCGCGGCCAGATAGGCATATTCCGCGCCCTGGGATTCTCCAGAGGAGCCATAACCGGCAAATACGCCGCGTACGCGCTGGCAGCTTCGCTTTCCGGCAGCATCATCGGAATGACCGTCGGAATGGCAATATTCCCCATCGTAATTTACGAGACATGGCGCCTGATGTACGATCTTCCAGCAAGGATCATGGTCCATCCCCCGCTCTACATAGCCATATGCGTCCTGTCGTTCGCGATGCTGATGTGCGGCGTTACCGTATACGTCGTAAACAAGAGCCTTAAGGAGCAGCCCAGCCAGCTGATGAGACCCAAGCCGCCCAAGAACGCTAAGAAAGTCATCCTGGAGAAGATTCCCTTCATCTGGAACAGGTTCTCGTTCACCGGAAAGATAACCGCCAGAAACCTAATCCGCTACAAGGCAAGAGCCCTGATGACCATAATAGGCGTCGCGGGATGCACAGGACTTCTGGTGCTGGGATGGGGCATAAAGGATTCCATACAGGACATAGTATCCATACAGTTCGGAGAGATATACAACTACGACTACACAGTTAACATGGAGGGCGACGAAAGGATAGACGACCTTATCGAGCTTCTGAAAAAGGACGACGCCAACGAAGCCGTGGCTCCCTACATGACCTACGCCAGCAAGGCGTATCTGGACGGCAGCGACGCGGCGATAAACGTGGTAGTGATGGACGCCCGCGACGGCAACGACATGCTCAACTTAAGAGACGCGGACAGCAAGGAACCGCTGCGCATACGCAACAGCGGAGTCGTCATAAGCGAAAAGTTCTGCAGGCTCCACGGAATAAAGGACGGGGACATGATAACCATAGAATCCGCCTCCGGGCTTAAGGCGCAGGTCCGCGTGAACGCCGTATTCGAGCTGTATTTCCAGCACTACATCTACATGTCGCAGGACTACTACGAAAGTGTCTTCGACGAGCCCGCGCACTACAATTCCATAGTGATACGCAACAGCGAAGAGACCGCGGCGGAAATAGAAGAGCAGATAAGCGGGACCGAAGGCTACGAGAGCATAATGGACTTCTCCGGCCTTACCGATCAGTTCACAAACATGATCTCTGCTCTGGATTTCATAATACTTGTAGTCGTGCTTACGGCCGGCGCTCTGGCGTTCGTAGTGCTCGTAAACCTTACGCAGGTGAACATCAGCGAACGCATACGCGAGATCGCGACGCTTAAGGTGCTGGGTTTCCACGACACGGAGGTGGACTCCTATCTGTTTAAAGAGATACTGCTTCTGTCCGTCGCCGGTGCCATTCTCGGAATGCCGCTGGGCAGGCTGGAACATCACTTCATCATGAACATCATAAGCATGGAGATGGTAATGTTCGGGCAGACCGTAAAACCGCTCAGCTACCTTATGGCCTTTGCGATAACCATAGGATTTACCGTCCTGGTCCTGCTGTTCACCAAGATACCGCTCAAGAAAGTGCAGATGGTGGAATCGCTGAAGTCCGTGGAATAGCACCGGCGTCTTCAATATCCGGCGCTCCGGGATCTACGCCGGACTTATGTCCGGGCTTAATGCTCTTGAGATGTCTCCTTCTTTAGTGTATAATTGTTCGGATAACATGCCCTGTAACGGGAGTTTTTGAATGAGCGAAAAAAAGACCGCAGTCCTGATCCCCTGCTACAACGAAGCAGCCACCGTGGAAAAAGTCGTAAAGGACTTTAAGCGCGCGCTTCCGCAGGCGGAGATATACGTATACGACAACAACAGCACCGACGGCACGGACGAGATCGCCCGCAAAGCCGGCGCCGTCGTTCGTTACGAGAAAAAACAGGGCAAGGGCAACGTGGTCCGCAGCATGTTCCGCGACATAGACGCGGACTGCTACATAATGACGGACGGCGACGACACCTATCCCGCGGAAAGCGCCCCGGAACTGGAGCGCGTAATACTCTCCGGCGAGGCGGATATGGTGATAGGTGACAGGCTGTCTTCCACATATTTTACGGAAAACAAGCGGGCCCTGCACGGAGTCGGAAACAGGATGGTGCGCAGCCTTGTCAACGGCATGTACAAAGGCGGTCTGCACGACATAATGAGCGGACTCCGCGCGTTCAGCAGAGATTTCGCGAAGAACTTCCCCGCCATATCGGACGGTTTCCAGATAGAGACGGAGATGGCGGTCTACGCTCTTAAGCGCGGCCTTACGATAAAGGAAGTCGTGATCGAATACCGCGACAGGCCGGAAGGCAGCGTCTCCAAGCTCAACACCGTAAAGGACGGGATCAAAGTCCTGGCAATGATAGCCAGGCTCAGGTCGAAATACTGATCCGGAAGTTCCCGGACAAAAACATTACTTATGCAAAAGATCAAAAAGCTTATAAAAATAGTCTTCTCCAAGGAGTTCATTCTTCAGGTGATAAAGTTCGGCATCGCCGGCGGCACCACGTCCATAATAGACTGGGGCGTGCTTGCGATATGCGTAAAACTGCTGCACATGGACTCCATGCTGTCGAACGTCTTCGCGTTTGCCATCTCCGTCACCTACAACTACTGGGCCAACGCCAAGTTCGTATTCGATTTCGACAACAGCAAAGGCAAGAAGCGCGTATTCATAACCTTCGTATGCCTTGCCGCCGTTGGCTTCGGCATCAACGAGCTGGTGATGTGGATCGGAAACAAGATCCTGCACTACGATCCGCTCATCGTTAAGGTGGCCGGAATAGCACTGGCAGCGATATTCAACTTCTTCTCCAGAAAGCTGATACTCGAAAAGAAGAAGCCGGCGGAAGAGATCCCGGAAGAAGCCGGTAAAGCGGAAACGGCGCCCGAAGAATAATGAAGAACACTCTGGTCAACGACGGCTCCCTGCTGGCTAAGATAAGCAAATACATACTTCTGGCGCTTCCGTTAAGCTTCGTGGGCGTTACGATGGACAACGACCTATGGTTCACCATCAACCACGGACGCTACATTCTGGAACACGGCTTTACGGACATAGAACCGTTTACGGTCCACGAGGGCCTTGCCTTCAGTTTCGAGAAATGGCTCACCTGCATAACCTTCTATAAGGTCTACGACTGGTTCGGTAAGGTGGGCATGTTCTTCTTCATCCTGCTGATCTTCGCGATCATCATCTGGCTGTTCTATCAGCTCTGCCTGCTCTTCTCCGGAAACAACGAGAACATGAGCGTGCTGTTCACATGCGTCAACATGTGCTTTTTAGGCTACAACTACATCCGCACCAGACCGCAGATATTCAGCTACGTATTCCTTCTGGCGGAGCTTTTATGCCTTGAAAAATACGCCCGCACCGGGGACATGAAGAAACTGTATCCCCTGCCCCTGCTGGCGCTTTTATACATGCAGTTCCACTCTACGATGCTGCCCATATTCTTCATCATGATGCTGCCCTACCTGTGCGACTTCGGGTGGTTCAGGCTTCTGGGCGTGGAAGGCAGCAAGTATAAGAAGTGGCCCCTGCTGGCGGCTTTCGCGGCATGCGCTGCAGCGAGCCTCATAAACCCTTACGGAATAAGATCCTTCGTGTATCTGATCAACTCGCTGAACGACGGCGGACTGCTGTCCAACATCAACGAGGTGAAGCGCTCAGGAATATGGGATCTTCTGGACTGCAGCGGAGCGGTCCTGGGATGCCAGCTGGTATACATAGTGCTGCGCTTTACCCGGAAAGAAAAGTTCCCGCTCAGGTACTTCTTCATCCTGGCAGGCACCTTCGCGATGGCCCTTTACGGAATACGCAACAACGCTTTCATGATCCTGATGGGCGGCGCGGTCTGCGCGTTCGAGCTGAGGACCGTCGCCACCGGCTACAATTTCGTCCCGGTCGTAAAGAAGCTTGCCGCCGCGGGAGCGCTGATATCCATGCTGTGGTGCGTATTCTACCCCGGCTACGACATAATGCACTCCACTTATGCGTGGAAAGCAATGGACGCTTTCAAGGAGATGCACCCGGATACCAACGTCCGTCTGTACACGGACTTCAACTGCGGTTCCTACGCGGAATGGCTTGGCTATCGCTGCTACGCGGACCCCAGGGCGGAGGTGTTCTTAAAGTCCATCAACGGCAAGGAAGACATACTTGCGGAAGTCTGGGACAGCATGCACAGCCGCATCACCGCTGCGGAGATGCAGGAAAAGTACAGCTTCGATTACTGGCTGGTCCAGGAAGACCGCTCCATGGACTACCAGCTAAGATACAAGAGCGACTACAAGCTTCTCCTGCACGAAGACGGATACAAAGTTTACGAGTACATAAAAAATGATTGAACTTACGCGCGCAATGGGGTAAAATACCCTTTGTCCGTGGGGCGTTAGCTCAGCTGGGAGAGCGCAAGGTTCGCAATCTTGAGGCCAGGGGTTCGATCCCCCTACGCTCCACCACTAACAGAAAAGACCACCTGAAGGTGGTCTTTTCTGTTTGCATGATGGATCGAAGAGCGTAGGGGGATCGGACCCGAAAGGGCATCAGGGTCCGGTGGAGCCTGATGGTCCGAGCACGCCGATCCTAACCTTTATACAGCTCCACCAGTATGTCCGCGCACTTCTCTATTCCGAAGGACGCGCTGTTAAGGCTTATGTCGTAGTTCTCCGCGGCGCCCCACTCGGAGTCCGTATAGAGCTGGTAGTAAGCCTTGCGGCGCTTGTCCTTGTCGTTTATGCGCTTCTGGATGGAGACGCCTTTTTCTTCGCCGTATACGTTTATAATACGCTCCGCCCTCTTGTCTATGGGCGCGTGGACGAACACACGCAGAAGCTCGAACTTGTCCTTAAGGATGTGATCCGCGCAGCGGCCGACTATTACGCACGGACCCTGTTCCGCCAGGTCCAGTATCACCTTGCACTGAGTGGCCCAGAGCTGGTCCTCGTTGATCATGCCGGAAACGCTGCGAACGGCCAGAGCGTTGGCTATCCAGTTGGACGATGGCATGTGCTCGCCCCTCTCCTCCACGTATTCCTCCGCAAGTCCGCTCTCCTTGGCGATCTTTTCTATAAGTTCCTGATCGTAGCAAGGTATGCCGAGCTTTTCCGCTGCAAGACGTCCTATGGTCCTTCCGCCGCTTCCGAACTGCCTGCTGACAGTGATTATCTTGTTGCCCATGTTAAGCCTCCTTAAGCATGCCCGCCGCCGTTTTACGGTACGGAGCGCGTCTTTCAACAATTAGATTATATATGATTTTTCCGCCGAATTAAAGCGCCGCTTTTTAATTCCGGCCTTTATGTGTTATACTTTCGTTGTTCGAAAAGGAGAATAGACATGAACATCATAACCATTAAGGAAGCAAGAGACAGGCTGACCGCCCTGCAGCGCAAGATGGCAGCGTACGAGCACGCCACAGGACTCATCTATTACGACGGGGCAACCACTGCTCCCAAGGATACCGCAGGCAACAGAGCCGCCACTCTTTCCATACTTTCGGAGGAGATCTACAAACTCGGGACCTCCAAGGAGACCGTGGATCTTCTGGAGTTCCTGGACGGTTTTAAGGACAAGCTTCCGCAGAAGGAACAGCGCATGGTGGAACTGCTGCTTAAGGACATACGCTTCATGCAGAAGATCCCCATGGAAGAATACGTAGCCTATCAGGAACTGCTGGTAAAGGCGGACGACGTGTGGCACAAGGCCAAGGAAGCTTCGGACTTCGAAATGTTCCGTCCCTTGCTGGAGCAGATCTTCGAAACGGTAAAACGCTTCGCGGGATATCAGGATCCGGACAAGGACCCCTACGATTACTGGCTGAACGAGTTCGAGGACGGACTTAACAAAAAGACCTGCGACGAGTTCTTCGGAAAGCTGCGCTCCCGCATAGTGCCGCTGCTTAAAAAAGTGGCGGAAAAGCCGCAGGTGGACGACAGCATACGCTTCGGAAACTTCCCCGCGGACAGGCAGGAAGAGCTTTCTTACTACCTCATGGAGACCATGGGACTGGATCTGGGACACGTAGGGCTCGCCACGACCGAGCACCCCTTCACCACCACTCTCGGATCGCACTTCGACGAAAGGATAACCACTCATTACCACGAGGACGACTTCCTGAGCTCCATGTACAGCGTCATCCACGAAGGCGGGCACGCGCTCTACGATACCGGTTCCGCGGACGATCTGGCATACACCGTGCTGGACGGCGGCGTATCGATGGGCATACACGAGAGCCAGAGCCGCTTCTACGAGAACATCCTGGGACGCAGCAGAGCGTTCTGCGCTTTCGTATTCCCCAAGCTCCGCGAACTTTTCCCGGAGCAGATGAAAGGACGCAGCGCGGAAGAACTGTACAAGGCGGTGAACAAGGCGGAACCCTCGCTGATCCGCACCGAAGCCGACGAGGTAACGTACAGCCTTCACGTAATGATACGCTACGAACTGGAGAAGCGCGTAATGGCCGGAGAGCTTGCGGTAAAGGATCTCCCGGCGGAGTGGAACAAGCTTTACAAGGACTATCTGGGAGTGGACGTTCCGGACGATAAGCACGGCGTCCTTCAGGACAGCCACTGGTCCGGAGGCGCCATAGGGTATTTCCCCTCCTACGCCCTCGGAAGCGCTTACGGCGCGCAATTCCTTTCCAAGATGAAAGAGTCCGTCGACGTGGATAAATGCCTTGAAACAGGCGATTTTAAGCCTTTAAACGCGTGGAACAGGGAGCACATATGGCAGTACGGCGCGCTGTACAAGCCGGGCGAGCTTCTGGAGAGAGTTCTGGGCGGCCCGTTCGATCCGGAATACTACATCGAGTATCT